>Ga0126381_100000065_pt1 | contig 123097 bp, 104 predicted proteins | sample PanSoiMetPlot_28_FD_96465 | JGI IMG/M metagenome (GOLD analysis project Ga0126381, IMG submission 96465) | Tropical forest soil microbial communities from Panama - MetaG Plot_28 | ecosystem: Environmental > Terrestrial > Soil > Tropical forest > Bulk soil | place: Panama | collected 2016-02-17 | reverse complement strand
CATGAACAGCGCGCGCGCCGGCCTGGTCCCGAGCATCACCGGCCTGACCTGCTTCAGATAGGTTTGGACCAAAGCCTCGGAGCGCCCCAGAATCGTCTCCTCAGCCTGTACGTATACCTCATGGAGCGCGGCGTCGACGTCTTCGAGTCGGACCTCCTGCGCAGGCCGAATCCTGGTCGAATGCGGCAGGAAGTCCTGGATCACCGCTCCCGCCAGCCCGCTCAACAGCAGCATCGCGGCCGCCGCGCCGAGCGCCGCCTCCAACGGGCTAGCGCCGCCACCTTGCGCGATGTGCCACCACAGTGGCAGCAGCACGGCCACCCCGAGGATAACGTGATACAGGCGCCATGATTCGAGGCGGTCCGCCAGCAGGAGCCGATGCGCAATCGCATGGGGCATTCGCAGCGCGATCCTCATCACGCGCACCGTCAGCCACATCCAGCGCTTGCGAACGGTGTAAACGGACGCGAGCGCGAAAGTGCCCAGCGTTGCGATTCCGCTGCTGTATGGGCCCAGCCGAGGACCAAAACCAGGCGCAGCCACGTGAGCCACAATTACCACCAGGGCGCATCCCAACGCCCACATGGTCAGTCGTCCGTAGTGCCCCGCGGCATGCGAGGCCGGCACGCGCACGCCTGCGGCAGCCTCACGCTGCATCGCGAGCTTCACTCTTTCCCTTCGAACACCAGCAACTAGTCCCCATCATGCGCCTTGCGTATGTGCGACTTGGCGCTGACCGCGTGGAACTCCTCGAACAGCTCGGCGGCTTCGATCCTGATAGCGGCTCCGGTGGGACAGCTATGGACGCATCCCATGAAGGGCAGCCCATCGCACAAATCGCACTTGATCGGAAAGCTCGGAGGGATATGGCCGTGCCCTTCCTGCGCCGGGGCGTCCGCCTCACTCTCCTGCCCCCGACCCAACAACCGCTCGAGCAGCCCTCCGGCGGCGCCGTGCGGGGTCACCGGGTAGGGCCGGAAAAAACCGCGTCCGCCGGCGATCGCACTCTTGCGCGCCTGCGCCTTATCGAAGGAGGGAGTATCGATCATGGTGATGTTATCGAACGGGCAGGCGATCGCGCAGTTGCCGCATCCAATGCACTGATCGTACTTAAAGTAGATTTCCCCCTCTGGCCGGCGGCGAACTGCCCCGGTCGGGCACGCGTTCATGCATTTGGGATCGTCGCAATGGCGGCAGGCGCTGGGCACCAGGTACTTGCCAATCTGGACACCGTTGCGGATGAGCCGGCTGCGCCCGTGCAGCGACTCGCAGGCGCGCACGCAGTTGTCGCACTTGATGCAGCGGTCGAGGTCCATTACCAGCAGCGCGTCGGACTGGATTACCCCCAACTGGCCGCTTTTCTCCAGCAGGTCCGACAACTCCGCAGTGACACTGTTTTCCTGCTCCTGCTGGCGCGCGATGACCTCGTGCATCGCGCGCTCGGTGGCCGGGTAGCGGGCGCATAGCGCAGTGAATCCCTCGCGGTCGATTTTAATCAGCTCACACTTGCCGGCGGTAAATGCGCTGCCCCAGGCGCGGCCGCCCCCGAGCAGCGCCATCTCGCCGAAAAATTCACCCTCTCGCAGATAAGCGAGCACGCGCCGCTGTCCGTCCTCGCGATGACGCACGACCTGCACGAAGCCGTCCAGGATGATGTAAAAGCCGTCCACTTCCTCACCCTGCTGCACGACCGGCACGCCGCGGAGATCGAAGCGGAGGATCTGGCAATGCGGTATCAGTTCATCGATAAAGGTCTCCGGCACGGTGGCAAACAGCTCGACTCTGCCGGTCATCGCGCGCACCGCACGCTCCCGGTAGCGTTCGGCCAGGATCGCGCGGGCGCGCTCGTTGATCTCCAGGTACTTCAACGCGTGGCGAGGAATATAGAAGATGAGCGTTTCGACATCCGCCGCGACATCGAATGAGCGCGGCCGCCCGCCCATCGCGCCCAGCTCACCGAAGATGCTGCCGGCTTCGTACACGCTATGCACTTCGACGCCGCGATCGTCACGGTCGTGAACCTCGGCGCGTCCGTCGAGAACGATGCAGAGGTCGAGCTCGAATTCGCCCCTGCGACAAATCAAATCGCCGGGCGCAAATCTGCGCACCACCATCCCGTACTCATGCTCGAAGGCATGCAGGAAGGATTCGCGCTCATGGTCGCTGAAGGTCCCCAACGCGTCGCATCGCTGCAGCATCGGCCATAGCTGGCCGGCGGCAATCGCGACCGCTGCTGCTTCTTTCGCCTGAGCCATCGGCTTGCTACTTGTTTGCCTCACGCAACGCCGCGCCGTTGCCATGACCGATCAGATTGGCCAGGCGCGGCATCACCTCCTCCGCCATCAGCCGCATCGATTTGAACCATGGCTGCGGGTTGTCAACGCAATCCGCCCCGAGCATCAGCAGACGGCCGAAGCCGCCCACATTGCGATAGAGCGCAGCGAGCTTGTCGGCCACTGTCTGCGGCGAACCCACGATCCAGTTGTGATTGAGCAGGTAATCGATCGTGACCTGCTCGTCGGTGACCGATTTGTCATGCTTGAAGAAACTGACGAACTTCAACTCCTGGTAAAGCGGCAGCAGGTATTCGCGCCAGTTGCGGCCCATCCCGCTGGCCAGGCAGTCCTCGCGCGCCTGCGCGTCGCTATCTGCCACGAAGACGTCGCGCGCGATGCGCCAGTCCGAGCGCGAAGGATGGCGTCCCGTGCGCGCCGCGCCCTCTTCGACCGCCTCCCAATGCGTGCGCAGCACCGACGCGTCCATGTCCAGACTGAGCGGCAGAAATCCATACTCGCCAGCCAGCTTCAGTGTATCCGACTTGTAGCTGATGCCGGCGATGCCGATCGGCGGATAGGGCTTTTGCAGCGGTTTTATATGATGTTGCAGCAGCCCGCCGCACATCGGCGTGCTGATCTTTCCTTTCCAGTACTTACTGTGGAATTCATCCCCCCCGTCACTGGTCCAGACCTTCAACATTATGTCGATCGATTCGCGCACCATGTCGCGCTGCTGCCCCGAGGCGGCATCGACGTTAAACAGCATGAAGTCGGTGGGCAATCCGCCTGAGCCGATTCCAAGCATGTAGCGGCCTCCCGCGAGGTGGTCCATGTAGGCGACGCGCACCGCCAGCTCCGCAGGTTGATGGTAGGGCAGCAGATGGGCGCCAGGGGCCAGCTTGATACGGCTGGTTTGGGTCAGAGCCTGAGCAATCAGCAGGTCAGGCGCGGGGTTGGGTTCCCACGGCGAGGTAAAGTGCTCACCGATCCAGGCCTCCTCGTAGCCGAGGCGATCGGCGACCTTTAGCACTTCGAGGTCCCATTCATGACCGGCGCGCAAATCGCGCTCGGGCGGGTGGCTCGGCATCAGGAACAGTCCAAGATTCATCAGTAATTCTCCCCGCCGCGCAGCTCTATGCGCGGCGTCCCGTTCTAAACGCTCTCAACTCATTTATCGCACAGCCGCACAAAATTAAACCTGCTCGCCGGGGCGCCTGCGCCAGCAAAGCCCCGGCGCTTCACGGGATTCGTCCGCTGCCAGCTCTGCTCACTCTGGCGTTGCACGCGGTTCTTCAGGGGCCTGGAACGTGTGTTCCACGGGTTCTCACGACATTGTTCTAACCATTCTTACGCCTGCGTGTATGAGGCCTGGACAGGCCCCAACGATCGGCCGCAGCGACAGTCACAGCACTGATGCGGCCCCGGCATGGACGTGCGCAGAAGCGGAAGTTGCCCATTGAGGCCTTCCGAAAGAGTGGTCCGGTGAATTTCAGCAATTTCATTCACCACAGACGCGCTTTCAGTGGCCGCGACCCTCCGGACGCCGTACCTGGCACCGGTTCACTGAAATCAGCACCAAACTAACGGACACAACTAACAGTAAGTAACTAATACAAAAAGCAGGAGAGGAAATATGAAACTCGGACAAATGTTTAAAGGCATGGTTTTGGCGGCGGCCCTGATCGTGGGTTTGACCGGTATGGCGGGCGCTGGCGATTACGACAACGTACCCCAGGGACAAATCGTACGGGCAATGCCCGAGGGTCTGCTGCTAGGCCAGCCGACCAGAGGCGTGGTGTTCTATACCGCCGCGATCAACACGGACGGCACCGTGGCTAGTTGCTTCGGCTGCAACCGCGTGAACACCAAGCGGCTCGGTGTCGGTCAATATCAGGTCGAGTTCGGAACCAACGTGCAGGCCACCTTCGGTTGGAGCCGATGGCTTCAGGCCGATACCCTGACGTTTGGAACCGAAAACGCCTGGTGCAATACCGCGGACCGCGCTGGCGACGCTAACGCCGTGTGGATCAATTGCCAGACCACGGGCGGCGCCGGGAGCATGGGGAACTCGATACCGAAGGATACCTCCTTCTTCCTGTTCGTCGCGAGGTAAGCCCCTCCAGGCATGGCTGATGCTGCCCTGGCGTCAGCCGCGATGCGGCGGTGGGAACGGTGGGTTTTGCGATTAGTTCGACGCAACCTCATCGTTCCCCCGCCGTATTTGCATTTGTACTCAATCTCAAAATCGAAACCGGTTACTTCCCCCTTGCGGCTGCGAGCTGGCGCAATTATGAATGGCGTCAGAGAGACCCCACCGGTCGATGGGATACGCGATGACTTCATCCAAAATGATTTCCGCCGACTCGCACTTCACCGAACCGCCCGATCTGTGGACCAGCAGGCTTGACGCCAAGTTCGGCGATCTGGCGCCGCGAGTGGTTAATAACGACAAGGGCGCGATCCTTCTAGCTCCCGGCTTGCGTCCGTTCGCCGTCGGCGGCGCGTTCAGCCACGGCGCCAGCGGTGAGGTGCTCAAGGAGTTCGCCACCAAGACTTACGCCGACGCGCGTCCCAGCGGATGGGATCCGGTCGAGCGTATCAAGGACCAGGAAATCGACGGTGTCGAGGCCGAAGTACTCTACACCACGCTGGGCATGTCGTTGTTCAGCCTGCCCGACGTTGAACTGCTGCAGGCGTGCTTTCGAGCCTACAATGACTGGGCCGCGGAGTTCTGCTCCTACAATCCGCGGCGGCTGGCGGCAGTCGCGCTGATCTCGCTTGAAGATGTGGACGAAGGCGTGCGGGAACTGAACCGATGCGCCAAACTGGGGCTCAGGGGTGGCGCGATGATTTGCGGAGCGCCGACCTCCGACCGGCCCTACCACAGCCGCATTTACGATCCCTTCTGGGCCGCCGCACAGGAGCTCAAGACGCCCATTTCCCTGCACCTCGTGACAGGCCGCAAAGTTCCCCGCAACCGCGACGCGAAGGCAGCGGCACCGATGCCCGGCGCGCAGGACGCGCCGCGGGTGCTGAGCAAAGGTTTTTCGCGCGTCTACATGACCGCGCTGCACGAAATCCAGTGCACATTCATCGACATAATCCTGGGCGGAGTGCTCGAGCGCTTTCCCAGCCTCAAGATCGTCTCCGCAGAAAACGACACCGGATGGCTGCCGCATTTCCTCTATCGTATGGACCACGCGTTCGAGAAATTCGGCCCGATGTCGCCCGATTCGCCGCTTTCCCTCAAGCCCAGCGACTATGTGCGCCGCCAGATGTGGGCAACGTTCCAGGATGACCCGGTCGGACCCACCACCTACAAGTTCTTCGGCGAAGACAACTATATGTGGGCCTCGGACTTTCCGCACAGCGACTGCACCTGGCCGCATTCGCGCGAGGTGGTCGAGCGCGATTTCGCAGGCGTGCCCGCGGAGGTCAAGGAGAAGATCGTGTACAGCAACGCGGCCCGCCTTTACGGTATTGGTCTGGCGTGATGGCACACGGCACGCCGGAAAAATTCGAGGTTGCCGTTCCCGACGAAGTGCTTGCCGATCTGCGCGAACGCCTTTCCCATGCGCGTCTGCCCGGCGAAGTGATCAACTCCGGATGGACCTACGGAACCAACCTGGCCTATCTGAAGGAACTCATCGAATATTGGCGGACGCGCTATGACTGGCGCGCACACGAACGCGAACTCAACCGCTTCCCGCAGTTCAAGGTCGATATCGGCGGCGCCCGTGTCCATTACATTCATGCACCGGGTAAGGGTCCCAATCCCAAGCCCCTGCTGCTGCTCCATGGATGGCCCGGCAGCATCTATGAATTCATGCAAATCATCCCGATGCTGACCGATCCGGCCGCGCACGGCGGCGACGCGCGCGATTCCTTCACGGTCGTTGCGCCCTCGCTGCCCGGCTACGGCTTCTCCGATGATCCGGGCGGCGGCATGGGTCCGAAGCGTATCGCGGAAGTTCTGCGCGAACTGATGACCGGAGTGCTGGGTTACCGCCGCTTCGCCACGCAAGGCGGCGACTGGGGCGCGATGGTGGCCTCGCTGATCGGTTATCTCCACACGCCCGAGGTGATCGGCGTGCACGTCAATTTCGTCGCGCTTGCTCCGCCCGAAGGAGCACGAACCAGAGACCTCGACGACGAGGAGAAAAAGTTCCTGGCCGAGTTGGCGGCGTTTCGGCAGGAGGAAATGGGTTACATGCAAATCCAGGGCACCAAGCCGCAGACCCTGGCTTATGCACTCAATGATTCGCCGGCAGGTCTGGCCGCATGGATCGTCGAGAAATTCCGCACCTGGAGCGATTGCGCCGGAGACGTCGAGCGGACTTACACCAAGGACCAACTGCTGACCAACGTGATGATCTATTAAGTTACGCAGTCCATCAACTCCTCGACGAGGCTGTACTACGAGCAGCGCCATCATCCCCTTGGGCTTGCGCCGGGAGAGAAGTGCGAAGCGCCCACCGCGGTCGCGCTGTTCCCCGCGGAGTTGTCGCGGCCACCGCGCCGATGGGCTGAGCGGGTCTACAATTTGAAACGCTTCACCGTGATGCCGTCAGGCGGGCATTTCGCCGCGATGGAACAGCCGGCAGCGCTGGCCGCGGACGTCCGCGCGTTCTTTCGGGATTTGAGTTGACAGCGGGCTTTACCGCATTGAGAGCGCCGTTATCCCGATCCTTGTCGCACGGCTGATTGGTAGGAGCTTGAACAGAAAAATTTTCCGTTCCGCACGCTTTTTTTATCCCTTTACCTGAGCGGGAAGAGGGTTACAGAGAGGGTCTAGCACGCGCCGCAGACCGTGCACCTCGTGACGTCGCAGGGCTTGGTCTGATGCTGGAAGTGCGCCTTCTTGCGCTCGGAGAGCAAAAACCACTTATCGACGCTGTGATCGATAAAGTCCCAGGGCAGCAGTTCGTCATGCCCGTACGGGCGATAGACGAAAAAGTCGGGATTGGGCAACGGACCCGCCTTGGCGCGCACCGACTCGCGCTGAATCTCCCGCAGGGTCTGCCAGATGTCGCCCGGTTCACGCCGGCGCTCCCGGTGTAGCCGCTCCAGGATTCCGCCAACCCGACGGTCGCCGCGTGAAACCAGGGTCTGGAAGTAAGCCTCGCGCGGTGATTCGGCGTCCAGCTCGACGCGTCCCGGACGCGCCAGCAGCGAGCGGAGCAGCGCGACCTTGCGCTTGGTGGATTTCGCGTCTTCCATCGGGTCCCACTGAAACGGCGTCCAGGGCTTGGGCACAAATGGATTGAGCGACACAGTTACCTTGCCGATGCGGCTTTTGCCAGTCCGTGCCCGATCAAGAATCTTTGCGGTAAGCAGCGCAATCGCATCGACATCGGCTTCAGTCTCCTCGGGCAGACCGATCATAAAGTAGAGCTTTAGATTCTCCACGCCTTCGCCGACCATCATGGCGGCCGCGCGCAGTATATCGGCCTCGGTCAGATTCTTGTTGATCACCTTGCGCATCCGCTCGCTGCCCGCTTCGGGCGCGATCGTGACGCTGCGATTTCCATTGTGCGCCAGCGCCGAAGCCAGGGCCGGCGAGATACAGTCAGCCTTGAGTGAGGACGGCGACAAGCGGCCGCCTGCGTCCGCGACACTTGCGGCGACGTCCGCCACACCCGGGACGCTGGCCATCTCCGCGCCCACCAGGCCGATTACCTTGCGCTCATGAAGCCCATTCAATGCTTGCGCCGTGATTTTCTCGGGCTTGCGGTAACGGATGGGCCGATACATGAATCCGGCCGCGCAAAAACGGCATCCCCATTGGCATCCGCGGCTGGCCTCGACGAGGTACATGTCGCCAAAGACCGATTCCTCGGTGAGAATGAGCGAGTTGGTCTGGAAGCGGTTCAGATCATTGATTAGGCGGCGCTTCACCTTCCCGGTGCCATTGCCGCGGTAGTCAACGCCGATTAAGCGCCCCGCAAAGTCGTATTTCGGCTGGTAATATTCCGGCACGTAGGCGCCCCCGACGCCCGCCAGCGCGGCCAACATCTGGTCGCGCGCAGCGCCGGCCTCGCGCGCGGCGCGCCAGGCGGAGAGGAACTCGGGCACCATCTCCTCGCCTTCGCCGATCAGGAACAGGTCAACGAAGTCGGCGATCGGTTCCGGGTTGAGGAAGATCGCCGACCCGCCCGCGATTATCAGCGGATAATTGCGATCGCGGCGTTGCTCGCGTGAAGCGGGAATGCCGGCCAGGTCGAGAATTGCGAGCAGATTGAGATAGTCGGTTTCAAACGAAATCGAAAAGGCCAGGATATCGAAATCACTGAGAGCCCTGCCCTGCTCGAACGACAATAGCATCTCGCCGCGCGCTTCCATCGCCTGGCGCTCGTCGGAGTCCGGCAGATAGGCGCGATCGGCGGCGACGTTGGCCTCCGAGTCAAATATGCGATAGACCGCCTGGAAACCCAGATTGGCCATCGCCAGCGGATATACGTTCGGATAGATGACGCACGCGGCGATATCCCCCCCGGGATGACGCTTGAAGAGCACGCGCTCGCGGGCGATGCGCTCCTGGGCCCGCTTACGCTGTAGCACGCTTCGAAACCCCCTGTTTCATTCCGCTACAGTGTACGCCTTGCGCAACGGTCTTCACAAGTTATCCACAAGAGATTTTAACTTATCCACAGCTTTTGCAGTTTCCGATCAGCAATCGAGGTCCTTCCGCTGAAAATGACCGACTGGATCGAAGGTGAGTAGTTTGCCGCCAGCCCATCGAGCGAATCAAGATCCTATGTCCAGGACCGCGTTGCGCGAGGCGGGTGTTACCGCAGCCGACGAAAGTTTGGTCCTAAGCCGATGGTTGGCTTTTCCAAAAATCGGGGGCTGACGTTGGTTGAAGTGTATCAATCACCCTCAACCTAATCCTCTCCTACGATGAATGTGGGCGAGGGCACAAACCTCTCATTTCGCTGCCGGTTGACGTGGCGACTCGGCAAGCAGCTCCCGCAATGCGATAGCGAGCTTGTCGCCGCGCTTCTCCAGCTTGGTGAGCATGTAACGCTCGTCGCCGTCCAGCCGATCCCACATCGCCTGCGTTAGTGCTGAACCTGCCGCAGCGGCGTCGGCCACCAGCGCCGGCGGCACCTTGTCCGGCGGTTCCGCCGTCTGGCGCTGCTCCGGCGGCAGTTCTCCGGGTTCCACCCCGCAGGTGCGTTTGACCGATTCGACAACGAAGGCCCGCAACGCCTGGCATTCGTCGGGCTGATCTGCCGGCAAATGACAGACCGCCAGCCGCTCGCCCTGCCCCAGCGCCTGCCATTGCGCGAGATGCACCTTAAGCCCGATGCGGTCGAGCTTGCGCCGGACCGTCATCGGCACGCAGTCCAAGGTGCAATAGATGTCTTCCTCGAAATGGAAATGGCGAAACATCTGCGCCTCCTGTCGCTCCGCCCCGAAAAAATCGGGGTTGGGATTAGCCGGCCACGATAGTATAACACCATTAGGAAGGCTGCGAGCCTCTCTCGGCTCTTTGGGTGGACCGCTTTCCGGAGGGTCACTGACCTGACGGTTCGGGTTCACCCAGTCGCCAATCCGGCGAGGTTTTAATGAGCACCAACGGGTGGGACAAGTCGGCGATCTCAACTATCGCGCAGGAGCTGAAGGACCAGCCCGGCGCGCTGTTGCTGATTCTGCGGCGTATCCAGGATGAACTCGGTTGGATTCCCGAGCAGAGTGTGCCGCTGATCGCCGACGTACTTAACCTGTCGCGCGCCGAGGTGCACGGGGTCGTCACCTTCTATCACGATTTCCGGCATCAGCCGCCGGGCCGCCACCTGATCCGGCTATGCCGCGCCGAATCGTGCCAGGCGATGGGCGCTGTGGCGTTGGCGCGCCGGGCAAGAGATCGGTTGGGAATCGACTTCGGCCAGACCACCGCCGACGGCAACATCACGCTGGACGCCGTCTATTGCCTGGGCAACTGCGCGTGCTCTCCCGCAATTACGGTTGACGGCGACCTTCACGGCCGCGTGAGCCCCGCCCGGCTTGACGGCCTGATTGCATCGTTGGAGGGCCGCCGCCAATGACGTCCGTCGTCTATGTTCCCCGCGACAGCGGCGCCTTATCGCTTGGGGCCGAGGACGTCGCGCGCGAAATCCGCAATGAGGCGGAGCGCCGCAAGATCGATCTACGTGTGGTGCGCAACGGCTCACGCGGACTTTACTGGCTCGAGCCGCTGGTCGAGGTGGGCGCTGAGGGCGGCCGTATCGCCTATGGCCCCGTCCTGCCCGCTTTCGTGCCCTCGCTGTTCGACGCGGGCTTTCTCGATGGCCGCGCTCATGACCTATGCCTTGGGCCTACCGAGGAGATCCCCTGGCTCAAGAGACAGGAACGGCTCACCTTTGCCCGCGTGGGGATAACCGATCCCCTTTCGCTCGACGACTATCTGGCACATGGGGGATATGAGGGCCTGGCACAGGCTGCGCGTCTGAGCGCCGACCAAATCGTCAATGAAGTGATGGAATCGGGCTTGCGCGGGCGCGGCGGCGCGGGCTTTCCGTGCGGAATCAAGCTGCGCACCGCGATGCAGACCGCGGCGGATCGCAAGTACGTGGTATGTAACGCCGACGAAGGCGACTCGGGAACCTTCGCCGATCGCATGATCATGGAAGGCGATCCGTTTGTGCTGATCGAGGGCATGACCATCGCCGCCATCTGCGCCGGGGCAACCCAGGGCTATATCTACCTGCGTTCGGAATATCCCCATTCGGCGCGCGCGCTTAACCAAGCGATTGAGGCTGCCGGCGCGCGCGGCTATCTCGGCGCCAATGTCATGGACACCGGCAAGCGCTTCCAGCTTGAAGTCCGCGTCGGCGCCGGCTCCTATATCTGCGGCGAGGAAACCGCGATGCTGGAAAGCCTGGAGGGCCGGCGCGGGATGGTGCGCTATAAGCCGCCGGTCCCCGCCGTCGCGGGGCTGTTCGGCAAGCCCACCGTGATCAATAATGTGCTGACGCTGGCCACCATCCCGATAATCCTCGCCCGCGGCGGCGGATTTTACAAAAATTACGGCGTGGGCCGCTCGCGCGGCACGCAGCCGATCCAATTGGCCGGCAACGTCAAACGGCCGGGCCTGTTCGAGAAGGCCTTCGGGATAACGCTGCAGGAAATCGTGTATGAGTATGGCGGCGGCACCGCTAGCGGCCGGCCGGTGCGCGCGGTGCAGGTCGGCGGCCCGCTGGGCGCGTACTTTCCTCCAAATCTGCTGGATGTCGCATTTGACTACGAGGAATTGGCGGCGCGCAACGGTCTTTTGGGACACGGCGGCGTGGTGGTGTTCGACGACACCGTAAACATGGCTGAGATGGCGCGCTATGCGATGGAGTTTTGCGCGCATGAATCGTGCGGCAAATGCACCCCGTGCCGGATAGGCTCCACGCGCGGCGCGGAAGTGATCGACCGAATCGTACAGCGCCGCGACCAGGCCGCCAACCTGACCCTGCTCCGGGATCTGTGCGACACCATGACCAACGCATCGTTGTGTGCTCTGGGCGGACTAGCGCCCCTCCCCGTGCTGAGCGCGCTCAGGTATTTTCCACGCGACTTCGGCCTGGAGGACGAAGGTTCAAGCGGAATGCATTGATGATCGGCCGCACAAAAATAACTGTGGCGCCTATGACCTCCCCCTCGCTCTCTCTAAGATAAGGAGAGGGGACAGACAGGTAAGCAGAGGGGACGGAGAGGGACAAAAACGGAGATAACGCCGTGTTATCGATCAGCGACAAGGACTACGGAACCCCGGCTCAGACCTCAACCCGGATGGTCGAGCTTGAGATCGACGGCAAGCCAATCAGCGTACCAGCGGGAACTTCAGTGATGCGCGCCGCCGCGATGGCCGGTGTAAAGGTCCCCAAGCTTTGCGCCACCGACTCGCTGGCAGCCTATGGCTCATGCCGCCTGTGCGTGGTCGAAATCGAAGGGCGCAAAGGCTATCCGGCTTCCTGCACCACGCCCGTTGAGCCCGGTATGAAAGTGCTCACTCAAACTCCTCGCGTGGCCGATCTGCGGCGCAACGTGATGGAACTCTACATATCGGATCACCCGCTGGACTGCCTGACCTGCCCCGCCAACGGCAATTGCGAACTGCAGGACATGGCCGGGGTCGTAGGCCTGCGCCACGTCCGCTACGGCTACGACGGCGCGAACCATCTCGATTCGCACAAGGACGAATCCAATCCCTATTTTACCTTCGATCCATCCAAGTGCATCGTATGCGCACGCTGCGTGCGCGCCTGCGAAGAAATCCAGGGAACCTTCGCCCTGACGATCGACGGCCGCGGCTTCGATTCTGTGATCTCGCCCGGGCAAAACGGCGCGTTCATGGAATCGGAATGCGTATCATGCGGCGCATGCGTGCAGGCCTGTCCCACCGCCACCTTGATGGAGAAGTCGGTGATCGAAAAGGGCCAAGCCGAGCATAGCATCGTCACCACCTGCGGCTATTGCGGCGTTGGATGTTCGTTCAAGGCGGAGATGAAGGGCAACGAAGTCGTGCGGATGGTGCCCAACAAGGACGGGATGCCCAACCATGGCCATTCATGCGTCAAGGGGCGGTTCGCGTGGGGCTACGCGACTCATCCCGACCGCGTGCTCAAGCCGCTGGTTCGCGACAATATCGACGAGCCCTGGCGCGAGGCCTCGTGGGAAGAAGCGATCGCGCGCGCGGCGGCCGGCATCAAACGCGTGATGAGGAAATACGGGCGCGGAGCCGTGGGCGGAATCACTTCTTCGCGATGCACCAACGAGGAAACCTACCTGGTGCAGAAGCTGATGCGCGCGGCGATCGGCACCAACAACGTCGACACCTGCGCCCGCGTGTGCCATTCGCCGACCGGCTACGGCCTCAAGACCGCGTTCGGAACCTCGGCGGGCACGCAGGACTTCGACTCCGTACTCAAGGCCGACGTCGTGTTGGTGATCGGCGCCAATCCCACCGAGGGCCATCCCGTGTTCGCCTCGATCATGAAACGCCGTCTGCGCGAGGGCGCCCGCTTGATCGTCGCCGACCCGCGGCAGATCGACCTGGTCAAGACTCCACACGTCGCCGCCGCCTATCATCTGCCGGTCAGGCCCGGCTGCAACGTTGCGTTAATCAATGCGATGGCGCACGTGGTCGTAACCGAAGGTCTTGTAAACGAAGAATTCGTGCGGGAGCGTTGCGAGGCGGCGGATTTCGAGCTGTGGAAGAGCTTCATCGTGCAGCCGCACAACTCCCCCGAGGCGGTCGCCGAGATTATCGGCGTGTCCGCGCGCGATATCCGCGGCGCGGCGCGGCTTTACGCGTCGAGCGGCAACTCCGTCATCTACTACGGGCTCGGCGTCACCGAGCATAGCCAGGGCAGCACGATGGTGCTGGGGATGGCCAACCTGGCGATGGCGACCGGCAATCTCGGACGCGAGGGCGTCGGGGTCAACCCGCTGCGCGGCCAAAACAACGTCCAGGGCTCCTGCGACATGGGCTCCTTCCCGCATGAACTGACCGGCTATCGGCACATCTCCGATCCCGCGGTGCGGGGACTGTTCGAAAAAGAATGGGGCGTAACGCTCGAGCCCGAACCCGGCTTGCGCATCCCAAATATGTTCGACGCCGCGCTCGACGGCAGCTTCAAGGCGCTGTACGTCGAGGGCGAAGACATCGCCCAATCCGATCCCAACAGCAGCCACGTAGTCGCGGCCCTGAGCGCGATGGAGTTCGTCGTCGTGCAGGACATCTTCATGAACGAGACCGCCAGGTACGCGCATGTCTTTTTGCCCGGATCCTCGTTCCTGGAAAAGAACGGCACGTTCACCAACTCCGAGCGGCGCATCTCGATGGTGCGCAAGGCGATGCCGCCGATGGCGGGCAAGGAGGACTGGGAGGTTACGGCCGCGCTCAGCAACGCGCTGGGCTACCCGATGGAGTATAAACATCCGTCAGAAATCATGGATGAGATTGCGCATCTGACGCCAACCTTCGCCGGCGTCAGCTTCGAGAAGCTCGAGCGTCTGGGAAGCGTGCAATGGCCCTGCAATGACGCTGCTCCAGGCGGGACCCCGGTAATGCATATCGGCCAATTCGTGCGCGGCAAGGGCAAGTTCACACTCACCGAGTATGTGCCGACCGACGAGCGCACCGGTCCGCGTTATCCGCTGCTGCTGACTACCGGCCGGGTGCTGACCCAGTACAACGTGGGCACGCAGACGCGCCGCACCGCCAACGTGATGTGGCATAGCGAGGACCGCCTGGAGATTCATCCGCACGACGCGGAGGAGCGCGGAATCCACGAAGGCGAGTGGGTATCGGTGGCAAGCCGCGCCGGCACGATTGCGCTGCGCGCAACGGTGACCGATCGCGTCGCCCCGGGAGTGGTTTACACCACTTTCCATCATCCGGAGACCGGCACCAACGTAGTCACCACGGAAAATTCTGACTGGGCGACCAACTGCCCCGAGTACAAGGTCACCGCCGTGCAGGTGATGCCCCTGCCGGCGGGCCGGGTACCTGAGGGTCGTATCGTGCCGATGCAGGCGCATGCTCCCGCGGGCGCGAAATAATTTGCGGAGCCCCAGGCAATGGACATTCATCATCTGGTCAAGATGGCAAATCAGATCGGCGACTTCTTTGCGGCGTATCCGGACCGCGACCAGGCGGTGGCGTCGATTGCTGTGCATCTGAAGAACTCGTGGGATCCCCGGATGCGCCGTCAGATTATCAAATATGTCGATCGCGAAGGCGGGACCGGCCTGAAGGATTCAGTACGCGACGCGGTGCTGACGCTGGAGATGGGAAAAGAAGAAGGAATCGAAGCGCCCGGCGACGATTGATGATTCAAATCTCCAATAATTCAAACCTTTTCCGAAAGACGGGAGAGGTGCAGTCAGGGAGAGGATCAAAGAGAAAGACATCAAGGAACGGGTTGTTCTGACCCCAAATGCCGGAGTCCTCGACCAAAACCCATCAGGCTTTGAAATGGCGCACTGACCTGGGCGCCACCAATCCGGCCGTCGAAACACTCGCGGTCGAGGAGCCGCTCGAAATCCGCCTGGGCGGCAGACGCTTCACGCTGACGATGCGCACGCCCGGCCACGACCGCGAACTCGCCGCCGGCTTTCTGCTGGCCGAAGGCTTTATCGATTCAAGCAAAGAACTGGGCGAAGTCCGCGAAGTCATCGGCAGCAAGGGCGACCCTGAACCCAACGCGATCGATGTAGTCCTGCGCGTGCCCGCAGCCGGATTGCGCGAGCGCCTCAAACGCAACTTCACGATCTCATCGAGTTGCGGCGTGTGCGGCAAGACCAGCATCGAATCGATTCAACGCCGTATCGCGCCGCTGATCGACTCACTAAGAGTGCCCGGCCACGTTGTCCTGAAACTGCCCCACCTCATGCGCCAGGCGCAACACGTTTTCAGCAGCACCGGCGGCCTCCACGCCGCCGCCTTGTTCTCTCTCCTGCCGCCCCTCTCTGAGCGGGGAGAGGGCGAGGGTCTGGATGCCGTGGACCTGGCTGTCCTTCGCGAAGACGTAGGCCGGCACAACGCCGTTGACAAGGTAATCGGCCACGCGCTGATCAGCGGATGGCTACCTCTGTCGAACTATTTGATGATGGTAAGCGGGCGGCTCAGCTTTGAGATCGTCCAGAAAGCAGCAGCCGCTGGCGTTCCGCTTCTGGCCGCGGTCTCCGCACCGTCATCGCTGGCAGTCGAACTGGCCGAAGAAGTGGGCATGACACTGATAGGCTTCGTCCGCGATGCAGGGTTCAATGTTTACACCCGCCGCGAACGACTACTCGATTAATCATCGCCGGCGCGCAAATGATCGAGCAGCAGGCGACCCTCACCCAGCTGGAATGCGTATTTGAGCGCGCGGGCGACGAAGGCCTTGGCGTTGCGTACCGCCTCTTCCAACTCCGCGCCGCGCGCTATCCAGGCGGTAATCGCGGCCGAGAACGCGCATCCGGTCCCGTGCGCACCACCGCTTCCGATTCGCTCGCCGGCGAACTCGATGTAGCTACGCCCGTCGTAAAGGATATCCAGCGCGTCCTGGTCCTGACCCAGATGCCCGCCCTTGATCACCACCGCACGCGGGCCCATCGCATGGATCAGGCGGGCCGCCTCGCGCATCGCGGCGGCCCCGTCGATAGGCATCCCGCACAGCGCTTCCGCTTCGGGCAGATTAGGCGTCACCACCGCGGCCAGCGGGAACAGCCTCCGGCGCATCGCCGCCTCGCCATGCTGACTCAGTAGCCGCGCGCCGCTGCTCGACATCATCACCGGGTCAACGACCGGCGCCGGCAACTCAAACTCCTCGATCGCCCGGGCCACACGCGTGACGATTCCCGGCTCGCCTAGCGCTCCGGTTTTCATCGCGTGGGGCCGCAATTGCATCATCAGTGCGCCGATCTGCCGGCTCACGAACTCGGGCTCCATCGAGGTGGTGCCCAACACGCGGCTGCTGTTCTGTGCCACCACCACGGCTGCGACCGAGAAGCCGTAAACCCCAAGCGCGGCAAAGGTCTTGAGGTCTGCCTGTATTCCCGCGCCGCCGGATGGATCGGTGCCGGCCACGGTCAAGGCTACCGGTTGGATGCTCATCCGATGAGGCTAGCACGCCGGCGGCATTTGGGCTTTAGGCCGAGGAAAAACGGAGCTTGATAAAAACGGATTCTTGCAAAGGATAAAGACGCCGGCGCGAGCGGAATAAGCTGCTTAGGCTTGGGTTAATGACGCAGGCGTGTGTATATGAAGCAAAATCGCGCGCGGCGCGGGCCGCGCGTCACTACGAACTGTGGAAGCGGCAACGCAACTTTCCGCGCCCGAGCATTATCCGCAGCACAAATGGCTGATTGCGCTGGCGGTGATGCTTGGCACGGTGCTGGAGATCCTGGACTCTTCGATCGTCAACGTTTCGCTGCCCCACATGCAGGGCAGCTTCTCGGCCAGCGTTGACGAGGTGACGTGGGTCGTGACCAGCTATCTGGTCGCCAACGGAATCATGATTCCGTTGACCGGATGGATTTCAGCGCGCTTCGGCCGCAAGCGCTACTTCATGTTCTCGGTCAGCACATTCGTGATTGCCTCCGCGATGTGCGGCGCCGCCCGCACCCTTGACCAGATGGTGTTCTTCCGCCTGCTCCAGGGTTTTGCCGGCGCCGCGATGGCGCCTTCCTCGCAAGCCATCATGATGGAAACCTTTCCACCCCAAGAACAGCAACTCGCGATGGCAACGTGGTCGCTGGGCCTAATGGTCGCGCCGGTCGCGGGTCCGACCGTTGGCGGATGGATAACCGACAACTGGTCGTGGCGCTGGAACTTCTACATCAACGTTCCAATCGGGCTGCTGGCAACCCTGATGGTTTACACCTTCTTGAACGACCCGCCCTACCTGAAAGTGCAGCGCGGCGGAAAGATCGACTATCTGGGTATCGTATGCCTGACTACCGGACTGGGCCTGATGCAACTGGTGGCGGACCGCGGGCAGCGCGCTGACTGGTTCTCCACGCCGTGGGTGGTGTACGCCACGGCCGGCTGCGTGGTCGCGTTTCTCATCTTCACCTGGCAGGAGCTCCGTTTCCCCGACCCGGTGGTTGACTTGCGCATCTTCAAGCATTCGATGTTCACGGTCACGGTGATACTCACTGTCATGCTGAGCTTCGCGCAGTATGGGGCGAGCCTGCTCAATCCAATTTTCCTCCAGGAGTTCATGGGCTATACGGCGTGGAAAGCCGGGCTGGCGCTGGCGCCGCGGGCATTCGGCACGGTCTTTTCGCTGATTCTGGTGGGCCAGCTCGCCCGCTACGGCTTCAATACGCGATGGTTCATCGGGCCCGCGTTTATCATAACAGCGACGGCGTTGTGGCTGATGTCACACTGGAACGCGCAGATCAGCACCTGGCACGTGACCGGACCGGTGATCCTGCAGGGTATCGGCACCGGATTGGTCTTTCCGCAGCTCTCTGCGATTTCCCTGGCGGCAGTGCGGCGCGAACGAATGGGTTACGCGTCTAGTCTGTTCAACATGATGCGCAATACCGGGGCGGCAATCGGCATCTCATTTTTGACCGCGCTGTTCATCGACCAGCAGCAAACTCATCAGTCGCGCCTGGTCGAGCACTTCTCCGTGTTTGACGCCTGGCGGATGGGGGAGCAGTCGCCGCGCATGCCGGGTGCTCCGGCCTTTGCCATTAGCCGGCTGCAGATGGGTCACAAGGAAGGGCTGGCGATGGTTTACGGGATAATCCAGTCGCAAGCCGCGGTGCTGGCGTTCAACGATATCTACCGGATGCTCGCCGTGTGGTTGCTCGCAATGATCCCGCTCTACTTCCTGCTGCGCAAGGCTCCCATGTCGGTGGGAGCGGAATCGGGCCATTGACGTCATTGTGCGGGGGCGGGATATTATCGCTCGCATTAGCCTTCAAGGTGGCAGGACGGTGGAAGTGCATTCGCTCCAGCGCGCGGTGAGAGGGAGACGGCCGATTGCCCTGGCGCTTTGGCCCTTGCTTCTGAGTGCCTGCTCGGCGGGTGCACCGACCGCCGCGAATCCGCCTGGAATACCGGTTTCCAGATTCGAACAGCAGCTTTCCGACTCATGCGGGCAGCCGGTAATTTACCCGATCAGCGCCAGGTGTGTGTCAATGATGGGGTCGGTGGGACCGCTGCTGCAGCGCCGCAGCGACATGGTGATGGCGATTTGGCGCAGTTGTCCGAACGAAAATCCCTGCTACCGGATAGCCACGACCGAGCCGGCTTGCACCGGGCAACCGGCGGGGGGACCGGTGGCGGCCGCGCAGCCGGTCAACTACGCCGACGGCGCCAAATCATGCAAGGAAGCCCAGGAGGCGAATCATTCGTGCGCGGCGTTGCTCAACGATCCGGTTTACTCGGGCTACATCAATCAGAACGGAGCGCCGCAGGATCCCAATGAATGTCAGCGGGCAAAGGGCGCACTGCTCAATCTTGACCAGGAAGTCGACCGGATGAGCCTGCGCATCAAGTGGTACCGGGTTTTTGCCTCGCAAGGCTTCTAGCAGGAGGAATCGATATTATTCTTATGAGACGCAATCTGCTCGTGTGCTGGCCGTGCGCCTTGATACTGACCGCCTTCATCAACTGTCTTGGCCTGACCGCGGCCGGTGCGCAACAGACGGCCGCGCCGGCCGGCTTCACCGGCCTCTGGGCGGGCACGATTCACGTTGTTCCATGCCTGGCTTTGCGCGACTCTCATCGATGCGGCGCCGTCAACAAGGTAACCTTCACGATCATAGACGACGGCTCCAAGGTCAGCGGCCATTACACTTGCGCGATTGGCAACCAGATTTGCCGCAACGGCAATGCCGACAACACCGGCAAAATCGTGTCGGGAAGAGCCAGCAGCAACAGCATCCGGTTCACCGTCATAGTCCCGGCCGATGTTTCCAGTTGTAATTACACTGGCACCAGCCCGTCGCCGGGTCAGATGAGAGGCGGCTACACCTGTTACGAAGGCGGCGGCCTGATCGAACAGGGCAACTTTGAAGTCACTCGCGAGGGCGGCTGAGCGCCTGCCGCAACAGTCACGGAGGTCAATATGACCGGGCAGCTCAAATTGCAGGGGCCTGTCGCCGGTAACCCGGTAATCCAATTGGGAGCATATCAACTGGGCCCGCTGGGTTACGTGATGGAGGAGTATTTCCTCTCGGGCACGGCGGCGTCCTACAGTCAGGCGGGCGAGCGGGGCGGCGACGGGAAGTGGCAGGTAAAGCCGGCCCAAACCGCTCCCTTCACCACACGCCTGGTCGTATGCAGACCCGCCGACGCGTCGCGCTTTAATGGCACAGTGCTGGTCGAATGGCTCAACGTCAGCGGCGGGTTGGACGCGCCGCCCGACTGGTACATGATGCATCGCCACATTCTCCGCGAGGGCATGGCCTGGGTGGGGGTTTCTGCACAGATAGTGGGTATCGAGGGCGGCGCAGCACTGGGGCCCGGCATACCGCTCAAGCAGGCCAACCAACAACGCTATGCGTTACTGTCGCATCCGGGCGACGCCTACGCCTTCGATATTTTCACGCACGCGGGACGTGCGGTGCGCGCCGCGGCAGGCAGCGGAATCCTGGGACCGCTCGCGGCACAGCGGATTATCGCCGCCGGCGCCTCGCAGTCCGCAATCTTTCTGGTGACCTATGTCAATGCGATCGATCATTCGGCCCGACTCTACGACGGCTTCCTGATCCATGGCCGCGGCGGCACCGGCGTACCGCTAAGCGGCAACTTCCTGAGCGGACGCAGCAGCGTCAACCTGACCGGCAGCGAGCCGCTTTTTGCCGGCGCAGACCATATCCGCGCCGATGTGCGCGTACCGGTGCTGACCATCCAAAGCGAGACCGACGTGATTAAGCTCGGCGGCATCGGAGCGCGCCAGCCTGACTCCGACCGCATCCGGTTGTGGGAAGTGGCGGGCGCGGCGCACTTCGACGCTTATGGGCTGATCGCATCGCAGCTTGATGACGGCAGCTTGTCTCCTGCGCGGTTCGCCGAGCTTAACGCTCCCATCAGCGAAATCGTTGGGATGCCAACCGATGCGCCAATCAACGCCGGACCGCAGTTTCATTATGTAATCCAGGCCGCGCTGGCTGCCCTTGAGCGATGGGTCGGACAGGGAACGCTGCCGCCGCCAGCGCCCCGGTTGGAAGACGGAGCGCAGCCTTTGCGCCTGGCGCTCGACGAGCATGGCAACGCCAAAGGCGGTATTCGCACTCCGTGGGTGGACGCGCCCACCGCCGCGCTTTCCGGCCTGGGACAGGGAGGCGGAGGTTTCGGCTTTCTGTTCGGCACGACGCGCCCATTTGACGACGCGAAGCTGGCTTCGATGTATCCGGGCGGACGCCGCGAATACCTGGCCAGGTTCGAGGGGTCGGCGCAGAGCGCGGTCCGCGCCGGTTTCCTGCTGGCATCGGATCTCGAAGAGATCAAGGCGCTGGCCGCCGCGGCGTGCCCAATGCGCTGAGGACGGAACACAAACGCACCTCTTTGACGCCCTCCGCGCGTCGAAGCAAAGCAGAGAAAACCACGGGCGGTTGTCAAGTCCCTGCGCCCTCAGAGACGAAAAAAGTTTACTTGATCCGTTTTGTAAGCGCGGCGTATCTTGCCAGCAATGAGAGCGACGCCGGCTTAGGCACGTCCGGCGGAATGAAAAAGTCAGATTCAGATGCGCGCGCAGTCACAAACGGAGTTCCTCCATCTTCCCTTCCAGGAGAAGCTTGAATTTCTCTACGGTCTGCCGGCGCGCCAAAAACGTGACTTGATCTTGTCCGCGCCCGAGGCGGAGCGACTGGTCCAGTCCTTCGCACCGGAAACACTCTTTTTCACTTTGAAGGAAATCGGCAGCAGCGACGCCGGAGATCTGCTTTCGATGGCGGCACCCGAACAGGTCAAAGGACTGTTCGACCTCGACTGCTGGACCAAGGACCGTGTCAACTTCGCGCGCATCCGCGAATGGGTGGAGGCGATGTCCGAGGCGGGCCGCCGCCGCGCAGCCGAAGCGCTGATGGAACTCGATATCGAACTGGTGACACTGCTGATGCGCCGCTATCTGAAAGTGTACCGGCTCGATGAAGTGCAAGCCGCGCTGGACGTGCCCTCAAACCGAGTGATCCAGTTCGACGAGCATTACGCGGTTGAGTTCATCCGCTACGACAATATCCTGCCCTTTCTCCAGGAAATCCTCGAAGAGATGTTCGAGCGCGATTACGACTACTTCAGCAGCCTGATGGACGAGGTTTACTGGGGTGTGGACGCCGAGCTGGAAGAGCAGGCGTACCAGTACCGAATTGCGCGGCTCAATGACCGCGGATTCCCCGATTTCTTCGAGGCGCAAAGCGTCTTCGGCTACCTCAACCCGAGGCAATTCGACGAAATTCGCCGCACCTGTGTGCCACCCAATCGCGAAGACGGGCTGGAAGAAAATATCCAGGTCGAGATGGCGGTGATGCCACCCGGCGCCGATTCTTCGCTGTTCAACGCTGCGCTGACCGCGGGCTTTGCGGCGCAGGGCAAACGGCAAATCCGCAGCGAGATGGCGCTGGTGGCGAATCAGGTGCTGGTGGCGCGCGCCACCGACTTCGGCGACCCCGACGGCGTCCGCGACACTATCGAACTGACCCATCATTACCTGAACCTTGGACTCGAACACCTGGCCGGCGGCGACCTCAAGACCGCAATCGAGTACCTGCGCGATACTCATCTCAAACTGCTGTTGCGGCTCGGCGTCAGTTTGACCATCGATCTGCGCAAGCGTGCCGAGGAACTGGTAATGAGCCTGGGCTTCGCGCCCAAGAAGGTGCGTTCGATTTCCTACCTGGATTCGCCATATCGTGAGGCGCTGGAAGGTTTCCTGATGACTGCGCCCCGCTTTTACGAAGGGCTGGATCGCCAGCCATCGGTGTCGTTGCGCGATTTCAAGGAGATGCGCGACCTGCACATTGCTTACGGCGTGCTGGCGCAGCTCGAAGCGATGCCGCCGCTGTTTGCCGGGCTGATCGAACTCGATATCAGGTCGGCGGTCTTTCGCGGACAGATGGCCGGGCGGGAGATTCGGCTGAGCCAGATACTGTTGACCGCGTTGGTCAATCTGGCGTTGGACGGCAGGTTGGCGCTGACCCCGATTGGCGCCTCGCGGCTGTCCCAAGTGCGCCGCAATCTGTTAACCGCTGATACGCCGGCGCGATTGACCGAAGGCTTTCGCCAGATGGCTGCCGACACGCTCAGCCGGCGGCTGGACGAAGCGCCGCTGAAGCGGGTCGAGGACTTCGTGCGCTCCTGCCTGAATATGCTCGAAGAAGAGTTCTCGGAACTGGAGTCCGGCGCTCCTATCGATCCGCGTTACATCAGCAGTATCCTGCTGCGCTCGGACTGAGCTTGTTCTTCCGCAATCCTGAAGCAGAAATAGAACCGCTACAGCGGCCCGCCACGAACAAGCAATTTGTCTGCTGTCTTCGTTAGCACCGGCCATCGTGCCGCTTTTTGCTGCCGGCTCAAACAAAAACTACTGCGCCGCTTCCGTGCGCAGTGTGACGTTGCGGATTTGGCCGTCGCGCTCTACCGTCAGCGTAATCGGATGACCCTGCCCCAGGCGCGCCATGCTCTGCTTGAATTCGGTCAAGGTATGCACCTGGCTCTCTCCAACCCGCGTGATCACGTCGCCGCGAGCAAGTCCGGCGCGGCCTGCCGTGCCTGATACGTCCGCAACCAGCAGTCCGCTTCCGGGCTTGGCTGCGAAGTACTCGGCCATATCGGGCGAGAGTTCCTGGACGGTCAGACCTAGACCGTGGGCCGCGACCGGAACAGCGCCATCGGCCTTCACGTCGGCGGTGCCGCTCTCAAACAACCGCACCTGCACATAGATCGGGGCGTTGGTGGCCAGCGCAACCGCGATCGCGTCGCTGGGCCGGCTGTCCACATGATGCCGTCCATGATCCAGGAAGATGGTCGCGTAGTAAGTCTCCTCGCGCAGATCGTTGACCTCGACGCGGTCAACGCGATTGCCCGTGACTTGGAGCAGGTTGCGGATCAGGTCGTAGGTAAGCGGGCGGCCCGGATTGAGTCCATGCAATTGCATCGCGATTCCCTGTGCCTCGTTCTCGCCGATCATGATCGGAAGCACATGATCGCCGGAGGAATCCTCCAGCAACACGAACGGCATTCCCTGCTTGTCGACGCCAACGCTGGCGACTTCGACCTTTACCTGGCTGGCGTCAGGTGCGCTATTGGAGGCACATCCCGCCGCAATCACCAATGCCGCACATAGTGCCGTCAACGATAAGACTGGCCCGCCGACTGACTTGCGCATCTTGCGACTCCTGATGATGCGGAAATTCGGTTTGCAACCCGGTATCTTCACGCTGCCTCCGTGGGGCGAAAATCGCGCGCAACCAGGTACAGCTCACGCGAGCCGGGCCGGGTCGCCGCGGTGCGCACGATATCAACGGTGCGGAAACGGGCGTGGAACGCGGCCAGGGTCTGCGCAAAATCTCCGCTCATGAATGCTTTCGCGATCATGGCACCGCCCGGCTTGAGCATTTCGTCTGCGCTTTGCAGGGCGAGGTTCAGCAACTCCTCGCAGCGCGCCTCATCGCGAATCTTGATTCCGCTAAGCTTGGGCGCCATATCCGAAATGATCAGATTCGCGCGCCCGCCCAAGCGACCAAGCGCGTCGCGCCGCACCGCGGGATCGGCCACGTCACCGGTCAACACTGAAACTTTGGGCGAGATGGGCGGACATGGAACCAGGTCAACGCCGACAATTCTGGCCTCACCTGTCGTCATCCGGGCAAGCATAGCCAGCCATCCGCCCGGCGCGCATCCGAGGTCCAGCACGCGCATGCGCGGGTGCAGCAAACGATGACGCTCGAGCAGTTCGCTCAATTTGAAAGCGGCGCGAGAAGGCAGCCCTTGTTCACGCGCGCGTTTGAAGTACTTGTCCCGCGGCTGGTAGTGGGCCATCAATCACTCTTGGACGCGGAAATTGCAACAATTGCGACGGCTCGGCTTTATGCGGCCGCGCAAAGCAGCTATCCTTATCTCTTCACCTTCCATATGTATTATTACCGGCTGCGGGTTTGATGGTTCCAGTAAAACTTGACGATCTGAATCCCGCTCAATATGAAGCGGTGACTGCCGGCGACGGTCCAATCCTGATTCTGGCCGGAGCCGGATCGGGTAAAACCCGAGTCCTTACCTATCGTATCGCGCACCTTCTGACCGCGCGCAACCTGGCGCCGGAGGAACTGCTTGCCGTGACCTTTACCAACAAGGCCGCGGCGGAGATGCGCGAGCGTTTGCAGACGCTGCTGGGCACGCACTCCTCGCGGCTGTGGATTTCTACTTTCCATTCGGCCTGCGCGCGAATTCTGCGTCAGGATATCGAGCGCCTGGGCTACCGGCGCAACTTCACCGTGTTCGACGAGTCCGATTCCGCCGCCACGCTGGCCCGCGCGATCGAAGCGGCCAATCTGCCGGGTGCGCCCAACCTGGGAGTGCTCCGGGTACGAATCGATCAGGCCAAGAACGAGGGCCTGACGCCGGCGGATCTGGCGGGCGCCACCAGTCAAAACGACGCCGCCATTGCCGAAATCTACCGCCTCTACCAGCAGCGTTTGCGCGAACTTAACGCGCTGGATTTTGGCGACCTGCTGTTGCTGGCGCGTGAGCTTTTCGAATCGCATCCCGATGTGCTCGATCGATGGCGCCAGCGCTTCAATTATCTGCTGGTGGACGAATACCAGGACACCAATCACGTCCAATACCTGCTGCTGCGCGCGTTGGCGGCGGGCAACAACAATATCTGCGTCGTGGGCGATGAGGACCAGTCCATCTATCGATGGCGCGGAGCGGATATCCGCAACATCCTGGAGTTCGAGCGCGATTTTCCCGCCGCGCGCATCTTCAAGCTGGAGCAAAACTACCGCTCCACCAAGACCATCCTGGCCGCGGCGCACACCCTGATCGTCCACAACACCGAGCGCAAGGAAAAGGAGCTCTGGACCAACAACGACCCCGGCGACCAAATCACCTGCTACACCGGCAACACTGAGCGCGACGAGGCAGATTTTATCGGCCGCGAGATTGCGCAGCTGTGCGAGGCGTCGCACAAGCCCTCGGACGTAGTGGTCTTCTATCGCACCAACGCGCAAAGCCGGGTGATTGAAGAAGCCCTGGTGCGCCGGCGCATCCCCTACTACGTGGTAGGTGGGTTGCGCTTCTACGATCAACGCGAAATCAAGGACCTGCTCGCCTACCTGCGCGTGGTATCCAATCCCGCCGACGCCGTGAGCTTGACCCGTATGATCGGCACGCCGCCGCGCGGAATCGGCGCGCGCAGTATCGAGGCGATGGAAGCGAGGTCTGCACGTGAGCGTATGAGCCTGTTCGACGCGCTGGGACGGGCGGAGACGGAATCGTCGATTGCGCTGCGGATTTCGCGCCAGATAACCGCGCTGCACCGATGGCTGCGCGGTTTGATCGAGCGGGCGCCGGCGATGAATGTTCATGCGATACTTGAAGAAGTGATCGATACCAGCGGCTTCGTGGCCTACCTGGAGGGTTTGACCGACGGCGCGTCGCGGCGCGAGAGCGTGGCCGAACTGTTGTCGGCGGCGTCCGCGTTCGACGCTGAGTTTGGCGGTCCCGGCGGTCTGGGTGAGTTTCTGGAGCGGGTCGCACTGGTCAACGACGCTGACCAGGTGGCGGAAAAAGGCGGCAGTGTCGCGCTGATGACGCTGCATACATCCAAGGGCCTTGAATATCCGGTGGTGTTTATCGCTGGAATGGAAGAGGGGCTTTTCCCCCATAGCCGCGCGGAGGGAAACAGCGACATAGAAGAGGAACGCCGCCTGCTGTATGTCGGGATGACTCGGGCACGGCGCCTGCTCTACCTGACCAACACGCTCAACCGCGAATTGTATGGCAGACGCCAGGAATCCCGCCCGTCACGTTTTTTGGCCGAGATCGATCCTGGTTTGATCCGCCATGCCGGGCCGCCGCCGCGCAACGAACCCATCCGCATGCCGGCCGAGCCCTACATCGACTATTCCGAAAGCCAACTGGCCGAACACGAAAGCAACGGCGAGATCGGCGTGGGCGCGCGCGTGGAGCATCCAACCTTCGGCGCGGGTGTGGTACGCCGGCGGGAGGGACGGGGCGAAGGCACGAAGGCGTGGGTGCACTTCGATCGAGTCGGAACCAAGCTGCTAATGCTGAAATTTGCGAAACTCCGCCTCATTGCCCAGTAGGACGGCCTCATTTATCATTTTTAGGGGTGAGATGATGATTACCTTGCATCGATGGATCGAACCTGGGCGTTGGGTCCGGAACATCTCGGAGCGCCCGCTAAGCGCGATGCTTGGTTTGGTCGCTTGCGTCGCGATGCTGTTCGCGATGATGGTGCCAGGCGCCTTCGGCTGGAGCGAGGATGATTTTGCCCATCGACCGCTGGTTGCCTATCCGGTGCCGCCCGGCCGCGATGACATCATCGGCGAAATCCTCACCTACAAGATTAAGAAAGGCGACACTTTGCTCGATATTGGCCGCTACTACGACCTGTCGGGCAAGGAAGTCTCCGACGCCAACGGTCGCCTCGACTGGTGGCTGCCTCCTCCCGGGCGCGAAATCATTCTACCAACCCAGCATATCCTGCCCGTTAGCAAGCGTCAGGGGATAGTGATGAACATCCCCGAGATGCGCATTTACTATTATCCGACGGCCGTCATCATCAAGGGCAAGGGCAAGCACAAGACCGTGGTCACAACGGCGGACACGTCGCGCGTCGTTTACACATTTCCCGTCGGCTTGGGACGATTTGACTGGAAAACGCCGGTTGGTCCTTTCCGGGTTCGCGGCAAGACCAAGGATCCAACCTGGGTCGTGCCCGACGATATTTACCAGGAGCACCTGGAGCGCGACGGCGAAGCCGAGCACATGATTCCGGGCGGCGACCCTGACAATCCGCTGGGAAAGTATCGGATCGAGTTGAGCCTGCCCGAGTACGGGATTCACGGAACGAACGTACCGTGGGGCGTTGGAATGAACGTCAGTCACGGGTGCGTGCGCATGTACCCCGAAGACATCGACGTACTATTTCACATGGTGCGGGTCGGGATGCCCGGCGAGTTCGTGTACGAGCCCATCAAATTCGGATGGCGCGCCAACCGGCTATACGTCGAAGTGCATGACGACGTCTACGGCATGTACCCGGGACTGTGGAACCACGCCACCAAGGTGGTTGCGCAAGAGGGCTTGCAGGACCAGGTGGACATGACGGCGCTGCAGAAGGCCGTGATCGACAAGACCGGTGTTCCAACCTTTGTCGGACACAACGAGGAAGCCTCCACGTCGTCCTCGTAGCCACCGGAAGAATCAAAACACCCTGACCTAGACCTTCTCCGTAGTCAGGAGGGCGCCTCATCCGTTTCCGAGAGGGGTGGCGTTCCTGTTCTCCATTGTTGTGTGACAGACCGGCAACCCTTTTTCGCATCCCTCACTTTCCTCAGAGTCACATCGAGGCGGATCGCAAAAAATTTCGCGATGCTCCCTCATGGCGTGTGCTTTACTTGAATGTAAACCCGACGGCTATTTCGTTCACGGGCCGTCGATCTTGAAGCCTGATGGATATTAGTGGTGATGTTTCGAAACCTTCCAATCTTGTTTCCACGCTTTTGGCAGAGGGTGCACTCGTCGCAAAATCGGCCCACCTGCGTTATGTGAGCGATCGCCGGCCCGGCATTACGCGGGAGCGCATTGCCAGCGGCTTTATTTACAAGAACCCGGATGGAAGCGTTATCGAGGACGCGGACGAACTTGCCCGCTTTCGAGCGCTTGCCGTGCCGCCCGCCTGGGAGGACGTGTGGATCGGCCCGCTTCACAACGGCCACATCCAGGCGGTTGGGCGCGACGCCCGCGGCCGCAAGCAATACCGTTATCATCCCAAGTGGCGCGGTGCGCGACCAGACCAAGTACCAGCATCTGCTGGTCTTCGGACAGGCGCTGCCCTCAATCCGCGCGCGCGTCGAAGCCGATCTATCCAAGCCGGGTTTGCCGCGCGACAAGGTGCTGGCTGCCGTGGTGCGATTGATGGAAATGACACTGGCGCGTGTGGGCAATCCGGAATACGCGCGTCAAAACCAGACCTTCGGCCTTACCACCTTGCAGAATCGCCACGTACGCATCGCACATGGAGAAATTCTCCTGGATTTCCGCGCCAAGCACGGCATTCGTCATCGCAGCGTGGTGCGCGATCGGAAGCTCGCCCGCATCCTCAAGAACTGCCGCGACTTGCCTGGCTCCGTGTTGTTTCAGTACATCGACGAGGAAGGCGAGACACGCAGCATCGAATCGGGCGACGTTAATGACTATCTGCGCGAGATCTCGGGCCGTGAGTTGACCGCAAAAGACTTTCGCACCTGGGCGGCGACAAACCTGGCGGTGCTGGCGCTTTCGGTGCTCGCGGAAGAGAAACCCACCAAGAAGGGCACGTTGACGGTCATCAAGCAGGTCGCGGAACAGCTCGGCAACACTCCGGCGGTCTGCCGCAAATGCTACATTCATCCCGCGGTATTCGAAGGCTACCTCACCGGCACGTTAAAGGTGAAGGCTACGGTAGAAGACCTCGATGAATTTCCGGCCGGGGTCTGGGAGTTGGAGCGCCAGGTAATGCGATTCCTCAAAAGCCTCGCGCAGCCCAACGCCGACGATGGCCGCGGTCCAACGCACTCGCGCAGTTCATCGCGCCCACGAAAGCGGACGCGTAGAACCGGGAATCAAGCGCACTGACATCGAGCAAGCCTGGGCCCTGGTTCGACCGCCTATCCCTCTGGTACGGAAGATTGTGAGAGCTAACAAGGAGGGCTGTTGGGAGAGTCACGCGAGGAGTGCCGCGCTTGCCGTGCGCCGCTTCGCATGGCGATACTGCCCACGGCTGGAGGAAGCAAATGGCAACAACAAACCCGACGCGTCGTACGGTTGCGCCCTTGCTGGCGGAAGAGGTGCCCACCCGCGAAGCGATCATCAAGGTGCTCGAACAGGCCGGCATTGACACGATCTTCGGAATGCCCGGCGGCAACATGGGCGTCCTGTACAACGCCCTGTACGACCATCGCGATACCATCCGCTGTGTGCTGGTACGCGAAGAAGCGCGCGCGGGCGTAATGGCCGAAGTGTACGGCCGTCTCACCGGCAGGCCCGGTGTGGCGCTGGGCCAGGCCGCCTTCATCGCCAACGTAAGCATGGGCGCGATCGAGGCTCATCTCTCCAGTTCGCCGATGCTGATCCTCACCGACCTGAGCGACAACTCGCCCTTCTCACAGCATGGCCCCTATCAGTCAGGCGCCGGCGAATACGGGAGTTGGGACGCGCCACGGCTATTCTCCGCAATCACCAAGATGACGATGGTGGCGAACAGCCCGTCGCATGCGGTGCAATGTACCCAGCTTGCAATCAAGCACGCGTTAAGCGGCCAGCCCGGACCGGTCGCGGTGCTCTACCACAGCCAGTCGCTGCGCGGCAAAGTCGGACCCGACACACGCCCTGCCCTGTATTCGCTCGACCCCTACCTGCCCAACCCCGCGCCCCCCGCCGATTCAGCCGCGGTCTTGGAGGCGGCTCGTATCCTGGCCGGCGCCGAGCGCCCGCTGATAATCGCCGGCAACGGCGTGCGGCTCAGCCACGCATGGCAGCAATTGATAACGGCCGCCGAAGCCTTGGGCGCGCCCGTCACCACAACCGGCGGCGGCAAAGGCACCTTCGCCGAAACCCATGATCTCGCGCTTGGGGTGTGCGGCAACTTTGGCACGTCGGTAGCCAACGCCGAGATTCCGCAAGCCGACGTGATCCTGGCGGTAGGCTCCAAACTGGCCGCCACTGACTTCGCCAACGAAAATCCCAAGCTGTTCGATCCGCAACGCCAGATCCTGATCCAGATCGATATCGAGCCGAAAAACGCCTCGTGGGTATTCCCGGCCGCGATCAATCTAATCGGCGACGCGAGTACGGTTCTGTCCCAACTCATCGAAGCGCTGAAATCCGCGGGGGCAATATCGCCGCAGAGAAGCGAATTGGGCCGGCGGCGCTTGCATGCGGCGCGCCAGCAACACGGTTTCTTCAACGCGCCCCAGCTCAACTCCGACGCAGTTCCAATCCTGCCGCAGCGGGCAATCAAGGAAGTTCAGCGCGCCGTGCCCAACGACGCGATGGTATGCTGCGACGCGGGCGAAAACCGCATTTTCATGGCGCACTACTTCCAGACCAAGGCGCCCGACACCTATCTGCAACCTGCCGGAGTCGGCGGCATGGGCTATGCGATTCCCGCCGCGATGGCCGCGAAGCTGGCAAATCCAAACCGCCCAGCGGTAGCAGTGTGCGGCGACGGCGGTTTTGCAATCGGAATGAACGGCCTGATGACCGCGCTGGACGAGGACATCCCAATCACGGTCGTGGTGCTGAACAACGGCGCCCTCGGATGGGTTCGTCACGGACAGCGCGAGCGTAACATCGCCTGCGACTTCGGCAACTTCGACCACGCTGCGATCGCCCGCAGCATGGGATGCGACGCGGCGCGCGTCGAGCGCCCAAACGAACTTGGCCCCGCGCTGAAGCAAGCAATATCCTCCACCAAACCCACTGTGGTAGAAGTGCGCACCTCGCTCGACGAGTCGTTTATGCGCGTGACGTCCCCGCTGGTAGGCGGCTGAAGGGATCTTTCGCAGCGCTATAACCTAACGCAACTTCGGTGGCCCTTGCAGTGGTCTCTTAACCGGCGCCGCGATAGCAATACTCGCGCGACCCGGGGCTTGCTTGGTCCAGAGATCGATCACCGGGGAGGATTGCCGGTTCAACGCTGCCAGAGAATCTCAGCCGCTTCGAGAGGGATCGCGGCCTCTGGATGCCGCGGTATTATGCGCGCCGTGTAGTCGCTGGCTGGCCGATCCGCCTTCACTTGGCCCGTGTAGGTCCATCCTTTCGTCGCGCCCACCAGGGGCGCGCCCCGCACGAGCCGACAACGCTGCCCGTCGCCGCCATGTTGATCGTCGGCGTATAGCTCAACCTCGACCGAATCCGCGTCGAGGTCGTTTAGGTAAGCATGCACCTGGAAATGATGGGCGCCATTCACCGTTTCAACGTGGATGTCGCCGAAGCGCAGCGCCCTCCAATGGCGTTTGAGCTGGTCCTGCCAGCGCACCAGTTCTTTGCCTATCGCGCCGTGCTCGGAAGCGCGCTTGCAATAGGCCTTTGCGCCCGGCAGGTAGTAGTTTTCCGTATACTCGCGCAACGCCCGGTTTACCGAGAATTGCGGCGTCAGGCGAGCCATGCTTTCGCGCATCTTCGCCACCCAGGCGACAGGCATCCCGGCGGCGTCGCGATCGTAAAAAGACGGAATCACTTCACGCTCCAACAAAGTGTAGAGCTGCTCCGCCTCATGGGCATCCCAGGCCGGATCTTCGCCGTGATCCTGTCCATCGCCCAGCGCCCATCCGACTTCGGACGCGTAGGCCTCGGCCCACCACCCGTCCAGCTCGGAGAGATTCAGTCCGCCATTGACCAGCACCTTCATACCGCTGGTCCCGCAAGCCTCCCACGGCCGGCGCGGATTGTTAATCCACAGGTCCACGCCCTGGACCAGGTGCTCCGCCAGCAACATGTCATAATCGGCCAGAAAGGCCGCATGGGGCCGCACGTCGGGCCGCTGCACGAACTGCATCCACGCTCTCACCATTTCCTGTCCGGCCGTATCCCTTGGATGGGCCTTGCCGGCGATTACGAGCTGAACCGGACGTGATGGATCGGTGAGAATTTTGATTAGCCGCTCGGGGTCGTGGAGCAGCAGGTTGGGACGCTTGTAGGTGGCAAACCGCCGTGCAAATCCGATCGTCAGGCTGTTGGAGTCGAAAATATGCGCTACCCAATTCTGATCGAGGCTGCCGCGCGCCGCCCGATCGACCACCAGGCGCTGGCGCACGTACTCGACCAACTCGGCGCGATTGGCGCAGCGCATTTTCCACAACTCGGCGCTGGACACGTTGCGGATTGTGTTGCTCAAAGATCCCATCGTACCGCGCCATCGATCCTGGCCGCAGGCCCCCGTCCAGATGTGATCCGCGGCAAGCGAGTCCCAGGTCGGCGTATGTACGCCATTGGTCACGTAGCCAATAGGAACTTCGGAGCGCGGCCATCGCTCAAACAAATCCTGGAAAATGCCCCGGCTGACCTCGCCATGCAACCGGCTGACGGCGTTGACCGCTCCGCTGCCGCGCATCGCCAGCAGCGCCATGTTAAACGGTTCGTTGGAGTCATTCGGGTTTCTGCGGCCCAATGCCAACAGGTCGTTTATCCCGATATGTAGCTGCTGTTCGGCGTAGTGCTTGAGATAGCGTCCGATCATGTCAGGCGTGAAGGCATCGAACCCCGCCGGCACCGGTGTGTGCGTGGTGAATAGATTTCCGGCCCGGGTGACCGCCAGCGACACCGGAAACGGCTGTCCGCTTTCCGCCATGAAACTGCGCGCGCGCTCGAGGACGGCAAAGGCCGCATGACCCTCATTCAGATGGCACACTTCGGGGTTGATCCCCAGTTCGTGCAGGAGACGCCATCCTCCGACTCCAAGGATCAGCTCCTGCTGCAAACGCATTTCGGGACCGCCGCCGTATAATTCGGCGGTCATGCCCCGATAGGCCGGCGGATTTGCCGGATCATTGCTGTCGAGCATGTAGAGCATCACGCGCCCGACTTGCGCCTGCCAGGCGCGCAGCCACAATCTGACGCCGGGCAGATTGACCTGCAGGCGCAACCACTCGCCGTCCTTGTCCCGCACAGCGCTTATCGGCAGCTGGCCTGGATCGTTATAAGGGTAGAGGGCGGTCTGATTACCTTCGGAATCGATAAACTGGCGGAAATAACCCTGTTGATAGAGCAGCCCGACTCCCACCACCGGCACGCCAAGGTCATCCGCAGCCTTGAGCTGGTCGCCCGCCACGTTGCCCAGGCCGCCGGAATAAATAGGCAGCGCCTCGCTCAGACCGAACTCCATGCTGAAGTAGGCGACGCAGGTAAGCGCGGCGTTGGGATGCGATTGCGCAAACCACAACGGCGTATCCAGCCGCCTTTTGCGTTCCTCTACGAGGCCGGCGACCTGGCTGCGAAGCGCGCTGTCCTCAGCCAGCGTCCTGAGTTTGGTACGCGAGACGGTCTGGAGGACCAGCCACGGATTGCGCGTCAGCGTCCACAGTTCAGGTTCCAGCGTCTTCCAGACAGTGTCAGTGCCATGATCCCAGGTATTGCGCAGATCGAGCGCTAACTCGGCCAGATACTCGACACCTTCAAACTTTTGCGGCAGCAGTTCGTAATCCAATTTCGCCAGCGCCTGTAAGTTCATTCGATCACTCTTGCCGCACAGTGCTACTGCAGTGTGTCCGCAAGATGATCGGTTGAAATTGCCCCACCGAACCCGGACCGCAAGCTGCTTTTTTCAGTACCGGGATCAGCCTCTTTTCGCTACCTTTTCGAAAACCTCGGCAATGAGGGCCTGCGCTTCGTCCTGGATGCGCCGCAGATGCTCGGGCCCGTTAAAGCTCTCCGCATAAATCTTGTAAACTTCCTCGGTCCCCGAGGGACGCGCGGCGAACCATCCGGTGTCCGTGGAAACCTTAAGTCCGCCGATCGGCTCGTTGTTGCCGGGCGCGACCGTAAGCGTTGCGCGAATCTTTTCGCCGGCCAATTGATCCGCGTGCAATTGATCGGGAGAAAGCCTGCTCAGGATTTGCTTTTGCTCGGGGCTGCACGGCGCGTCGATGCGCTCGTAGACCGGCGCTCCGAATTCCCTGGTCAATTCTTCGTACAACTCGCCCGGATCGCGCCGGCTACGCGCGGTTATCTCCGCCGCCAAAAGCCCGAGAATCATCCCGTCCTTGTCAGTCGTCCAAACCGACCCGTCCAATCGAACAAAAGACGCGCCCGCACTTTCCTCGCCGCCGAAGCCGAACGATCCATCGCTCAAGCCTTCAACAAACCATTTGAAGCCAACCGGCACCTCAACCAGGCGGCGGCCAAGCTTCGCCGCCACCCGGTCGATAATGCTGCTGCTCACGACTGTCTTGCCGACCGCGGCATCCTTTGCCCATCCGCCCCGATTGCGGAACAGATACTGTATCGCCGCGGCGAGGTAATGGTTGGGATTCATCAGGCCAGCGGTGCGCGTCACGACTCCATGGCGATCGTGATCGGTGTCGTTGGCAAACGCGATATCGAAGCGATCGCGCATCCCGACCAGCTTCGCCATCGCGTACGGCGAGCTGCAATCCATCCGGATCTTGCCGTCCCAATCCAGCGTCATGAAACGGAAGGTTGGATCGACGGCTTCGTTCACTACCCGGATTCCTACCCCGTAATGCTCCGCGATGCGGTCCCAATAATGCACACCGGCTCCGCCCAGCGGATCGACTCCAATCTTGAGCCCGGCGCCGCGGACCGTGTCCATGTCCACCACCTGGCCCAGCTCGCGCACGTAGGCATCTATATAGTCGTAGTCATGGGTGCTCGACGCCTTGAGCGCCTGCGGCAGCGGCATGCGCTTGACGCCGCGCAGTCCCTCCGCCAGCAGGCGATTGGCCTGCTGCTCGATCCACGACGTCACGTGCGTGTCGGCGGGACCGCCATGTGTGGGGTTGTATTTGAACCCGCCATCATTCGGCGGGTTGTGGGACGGCGTGATCACGATACCGTCGGCCAGGCCGCTGCTCCGGCCGCGGTTATGATTGATGATTTCGTGCGAGATCACCGGGGTCGGCGTGTAGCCCCGCTCGCGGTCGATCATGGTCTCTACGCCGTTGGCCGCCAGAACCTCCATCGCGCTGGCAAAAGCCGGCTCCGACAGCGCGTGCGTGTCCATTCCAAGGAACAGCGGCCCGTCGATTCCCTGGCTGCTCCGATACATGCAAATCGCCTGCGTGGTGGCCAGTATGTGCCATTCGTTGAAAGCGGTATCGAAGGCCGACCCGCGATGCCCCGAAGTGCCGAATGCAACACGCTGCGCGGGAATCGACGGATCGGGACGCTCCGCATAGTAGGCGGTAACCAGCCGCGGAACATTTACTAACATCGCCGGCTCGGCCGGCTTTCCAGCCAAGGGAGAAATGTTCATGCTTAAACCGTCGGCAACCAGATTTGTTTAACCTGCCCGATCTGAGGATATGATCGGAATGCTTCCAGTCCAAGCTGTTTTTTTCGAAGCAAAACCTTCGCGGGCGCGCCCTACAATTCCTTGTCGCCGATCGAATCCTTGAGCAGGAACAGATTGGTTAGATCGTAGGTCAAACGCTCTGGCGCCAGCGCGTCCAAGGAATCCAGGTCCCATCCGCCCGGGCGCGTCATGTTGCGGATCACTTCGGGATCTGACCACAACCCGACGTCGTCGTTGCCCACCCAGAACATGCGGCCGTTGACGTTCGCCGCCGCGTCAGTGCACAGCCACACCACCAACGGCGCCACCCGCTCGGGGCCTTCCAACGACTTGATGTGGCCGCGATCGCCCAGCCAATAGCGTCCCAAGGCGTCCATTAGCGGTTGCCATTTCGACACCCGGCCGGAAAAGCGCTGCGCCCCGACGGACCCCGCCCGCGGCCGGATCGCATTGCACCGGATTCCGAAGCGCCCCAGTTCGCGCGCGGCGGCGCGCGTCAATCCAGCCACCCCTTCCTTGGCCGCCGAATAATTCGCCATCGTCGGATGGCCAAGGCCCGATTCCGAACCGGTGTTCACGATCACACCTGCATGCTGGCGCTTGAAATGCGGGATCGCGTGCTTGATCATCAGGAACGTGTTTTTCAGGTTATTGGCCTGAACAAAGTCCCATTGCTGCTCGGTCATGTGCTCCAGCTCTTCGGGCCGCGCCAGACCGGCGTTGTTGATCAGGATGTCGAGGCGCCCGAATTCGCTGACCGCCGTGTTGACCAGATGCGCTGCACCGTCGACCGTGGCGCCATTGGAAGTATCCGCCACCGCTTTACCGCCGGCCTTGCGAATCTCAGCCGCTGTGCGATTGGCCGTAGGCTCGCGCGTTTCGCGTTCGTGACCGATATCGTTGATCACCACGGCGGCGCCCTCGCGCGCCAGCAACAACGCCTCCTCGCGCCCTATTCCCTGTCCCGATCCCGTTACGATCGCAACTTTGCCCGCCAAACGCTGCTTGGCCATCATCGGTCCTCCATTGCTGACTGCGCGCACGTTAAGAAGGACGCGCGCTGCCTGTCAAGGACCGGGCTACAGCCTGTGCAGTACGGCGACATTCGAAATCGTGGTGACGATCGTGATCGGCGCGCTCGATGAGTTGGCGGGATTTTCCGTGTTGACTTTTCCCGATCCGATCGGCGTCAGCTTCCCGGTAGCCTGATTGATCTTGAACTGCGCTACGGTTCCGTTCCCCAGGTTGGCCGCGTAAAGGAAATCGCCCTGGAGGTCGATCGCAACACTCAGCGGATCGCTGAGATTTGCGGACTCCTGGCCGACGAACGTCAAAGCGCCACTTGCGCCGACGGAGAAGATCGAAATCGTGTTCGAAGAACTGTTGGCGGTGTAAAGAAAGGTCCCCTTGGGATGGAGCGCCAACCCAATAGCCTTACCCTTGGCGGGATAATCGGTCGGAGTTTCCGTATTGCAGGTCTCCCCGATAAACCTCGCGATTACGCTCACGTGATGGACAACCTGCAAATCGTCGTCGGTTACATAGATCGAGGGGGCGGACCCGAGTCCTGCGCCCGGATTGTTCTGGACGGCAACCAGTTCCGGTCCCTGACCCTCTGAAGTTCCACCCAGTGCAACGTTGGGTCCCGGATCGAGGGTACCCGTGCTCGTGACGCCATAGGTTGACAAGTTATGGTCGCCCGTGTTTGCGACATAGACGCAGGTTCCTGCGGGGTTGGCCGCGATACCGAATGGCCTCACGCCGGTGGGCGCCGTGCCGTTCGCGGTCAGAACTCCGGTGTGTTGATCCACTGTGTACTGCGATACGACCTGGGCTATGCCGCCGTCGTTGGTGGCGAAAAGGTATTGGCCCTGCTTAGCGAGCGCCACAGCCCGTGGGCCGTTAACAGCCGGAAACGGCCCGTTGTGCGCGAAGATCTGGCCGGAGAAACTTCCGTCGCCGATATCAAAACTCTCGACCTGGTTCGCATCATCGATGGTCGCGTACAAGAATTCATTTGACGGATGCAGCGCCAGCCCGAACACGCGGAATCCGGGTTTGACCGAGACCGGTTCGATCAGCGTCAACGCGCCGCTGGTGGTATCGATCGAGAACACCGAGATACTGCCGTCGCCCGCGTTGGCGACGTAGGCGAACTCGCCGGCAAGTTCGGGGAATCCGTTGGTGGGACCGCATCCGGCGGCAAGCATCATGAAGACTCCCCCGGCGATGGCCGCGATCAAATACAGCGTGCTGACAAAGCACCCAAACACCGGCAAACGTTTCATAGTCGCCACGTCCTTGGACGATTTGATTCAAATCTTAACTCCAAGGAGTTCTAATTGCCAGAATTAGCTTACCGCGAATCGAGAACGCATAAATTCGCTTAGACCGCTGGACTCGGCTTGGAATGTAGAAGGAACGCAGAATTCAGAAGAAGTTGCGCGTATGCAGCGTCTGACCGCCATCTGCCACCACCGCGGCGCCGGTTACAAACGACGCCAGGTCGGAGGCCAGGAACAGCACCGCGTTAGCGATCTCCTCCGGTTGACCCAACCTGCCCAGCGGAATCGACTCTTCGGTGGCTTTGCGTGCGTCGGGCCTGCCGAGCATCGTGCGAATCGGCGGAGTGGCGGTGACTCCGGGACACACGCAATTGCATCGAATCCCCTCGCGCGCATATTCCAGCGCTACGACGCGGGTAAAATTAATAACCGCCGCTTTGACCGCGTTATAGGGTGAGTTGTGATAGTCGGCCAGCACGCCCGAAATTGAAGCGGTGTTGACGATTGACCCCGAACCCTGCTTGACCATCACGGCAAGCGCCGCGCGCGTTCCGCGCATCACCGCCGTAATGCCGACGTTGAGATGATGCTGCCAGGTCTCGTCCGCCGTGTCCGCCATCGCGCTGCCGGCGATTCCCTTCGGATACGAGTAGGCGTTGTTGTGCAGAAAATCGAGGCGGCCAAATTTCGAGCACGCCAGATCGACGGCCGCCTGCAGGTCGTTCACTACGGTCACGTCAGCTTTGATCGCCGCGGCCTTGCCGCCCGCCGCCACGATCTCGTCCACCACGGAGCGGGCGCGCGTGCCGCTGTAGTCGGCGACAACCACGCTGCCGCCGCGCTGCGCGAATCCAATCGCAGTTGCGCACCCGATTCCCGACGCGGCCCCGGTCACCAACCCAACTTTACCGTCGAATCGCATCTAAGAGCTCCGCAAGTAGAGATGCGGAGAGCGGAATGTGCGAAGAGAAGTGAGTAGTAAGAGATTCCGACACCTCGTCAACCGCCCTCCGGCCCTCTCCTGTTTTCTCACTTGTCTCGTTACTTCCAATCCCTAATTCAGGCCATAGAAATTCTTGGCGCCGGCCGCCATTATCGCGGACAGCACCTCGGGCTTGAGCCCCATCTTGCGGATCATGCCCGGCGCGTCGATAAAGCCGTCGGGATGCGGGTAGTCTGTCGCCCACAGGATATGGTCGGGGCCAATATGCTCGGCCAGCAGCTTCAAACTGGTCTCGGTCGGCTCGAAGGATATGAAGCACTGGCGGCGGAACGCGTCGCTGGGGCGCGTGGTTAGCTTGGTGTCGTTAAAGCCGACGTCGTCGAAATGGCGGTCCATCCGATCCAGCCATCCCGTGATCCAGCCTCCACCGGCTTCCAGGAAGGCCACTCGCAGCCGCGGAAACTTGTCGCAGATCCCACACATTAGAAAGCTCATCGCCGCGGCCATCATCTCAAACGTATGCGTGGCGCAGTGCCCGGTTGCCAGCCCGCGAAATCGATCCTCGCCAATCGACGCCATTCCCGACGCTGCGCCACCATGCACCGCGATAGCAAAATCCAAATCCTGCGCCGCCTCCCAAAGCGGATAGAGCTCGGGGTCGTGCAGTGTCCGCTTGCCATACGGATTGGGACGGATGAAGCCGCTGCGGAAGCCCAACTCCTTGACCGCGTAGCGCATCTCCTCGATTGCGCCATCGACCGACGCCATCGGCAGCATCGCGTTGCCGAACAACCGGTCCGGGTAAGCCTTGCAGTAATCAGCGAGCCAGCGGTTATAGGCACGGCAGTCGGCCGCGGCCAGTTCCGCGTCGTCCTCGATACAGGCGATGAACAGCCCGAGGGTGGGATAGAGAAACGCGGCGTCGATTCCCTCCGAGTCCATATCAGGGATGCGGGCGTGAGGATCGAAACCCCCTTTGCGCGCTTCGGCGTAAGTCTTGGGATAGACCTTCCTGCTCTCGCGCGCTCCGAACGCGCCGGACGCGCCGATTCCGCCCGAACCCTCGGGCATCGAGAGGATCTTTCCCGGCTTGATCTGAAGCGTTTCCTTGCCGCGCTTGTTGAGCACGATGTGCGGCGCGCGGTCCCGAAATTTCGGCTCCAGGTAATTCAGCCACAAGTCGGGCGGTTCCAGCACATGTCCATCGGCATCGATTACACTAAGCTCACGAGCCATGATTGGTTCTCCCCGCTGCGGTCAGCCTGCACCAGCAGCCATCGGCCGCAATTAAGTCCACCGCACAATGGCAGGATCTGTCAGCGACCCCGATTTTGCAAGGACACGCCCTACCCGGCTTTGCCGGCGGCACGCTCAACCGGCAGACCGGCATCGAGCCAATCCAGCATCCCGCCCCGCATGTTGTACACATGTTCGAAGCCCAGTCCGGTGAGAATCGCACCGGCGGTCGTACTGCGCACTCCAGCGCGGCAGATCGCGACAACTTCTCCGCCCTTCGATCCGTCGAATTCGGCGGCGCGCGCGGGCAGATCCTTGAGCGGCACCAGGATGCTCCCCGCTATATGACCGAGTTCGCCGTTGTACTCGTCCTCCTCGCGCACATCGAGGAGCAGCGGCGGATTGCCCGACGCGAGCCGTTCGCTCACTTGCGCCGGTGCAAGCTGGCGGACCTGGTTTAACTGGGCAAAGCTCGGAAACTTGATCGAGTCGTCATCGATCGCGGTCTCGTTGGACTGCAAGGCTTCCTGGATCTTGTCGGGCAGGGGAAGATTCAGATTGTTCATGATTTCCACGTAAGCGGCGCGCGACTTGCCCGCCAGCCGCGGGTTTAGCCGTTTTTCCTCGCCGATAGTCGAGCTCGTGTGGCCGCGGTAATCATGCGCCGGAAACACCAGGAGGTTGTCGGGCAGGGCAAACAGCCGCTTCGTGATCGAGTCGTATTCCTCGCCGGGGTCGCCACCGGCAAAGTCGGCGCGTCCGGTGCCGCGAATCATCAACGTGTCCCCGGTGAAGACGCGGTCCGCCGCCCGGATGCTGACAGAATCCGGCGTGTGCCCGGGAGTATGCAGAATTTCCAGGCTCAGCGAACCAACCTCCAGGCGCTGCCCGTCATCGACATGAATATCGACATGTGGCGCCGGCGCCCGCCGATGCATCACCACGCGCGCACCGATGAGATCGCGCAGATCCCAGCATGCCGTGCGATGGTCGGCATGAGTGTGAGTATCGATGATTAGCTCCAGCTTGATGCGATAGTACGCCAGCACGGCCAGGTAGCGATCGCAGCGATCTTTGACCGGATCGATCAACACGCCTAGGCCGCTTTGCTCACAGGCCAGAAGATAGGTCTTGCAACCGCTTCGATTCAATTCATGGAAGAGCATGGAGGCCTCCCGCCGCAATGAACCACCGTATTAGCCTTGCCGATGCCAGACCCGGTGCGATTGCTGCCGCGAAGTGGAGGGAAGACATTACCAGCTTGCGTCAGCGCCGGCGGTGACGCAAAAGCACGCTTTCGGCTTTACTGATTCATCGCAAAGACGACTTGAATAGTATTGTTTTACTCTCGCCGGCGTCAAGCCGCGGCGCCCACGGACCGGCTGTGCAGCGGCATTTGCAGCGGCCGTTACGGCAGCGGAGCTGCGGCTTGCTCCTAAACGCGCGTTCTGAAATAAAATCAAATAGAACCGTCTCAAATCCGGGACCCTAAACGGGCGAAGCGCGCCAATGCCGCTCGCCACCGGGAGGCAGGCCCATGCAATACGATTTGATCATCCGCAACGGCACGGTCGTCGACGGCTCGGGGATGGCGCGTTACCGCGCCGACGTGGGCGTCGCCGGCGGGCGTATCGCCACCATCGGCAAGATCCGCGACCAGGCGGCCGAAGTGATTGACGCCGAGGGTCATATCGTTGCGCCGGGATTTATCGACGCCCATACCCACATGGACGCCCAGGTTTTCTGGGATCCAATCGGCACCTGTTCGTGCTGGCACGGCGTGACCTCGGTGGTGATGGGCAATTGCGGATTCTCGCTGGCGCCCTGCGCGGAGAAGGACAAGCTGCTGGTAATGCGCAATCTGGAGCGCGCCGAGGACATCGCGCCTGAGGCGATGGAGGCCGGGATCAAGTGGTCGTGGGAAACCTTCGCGCAATATCTTGACGCCGTCGACCGCACGCCCAAGGGAATCAACTACGCCGCCTACATGGGCCATTCCGCGTTGCGCACCTACGTGATGGGCGAGCGGGCGTTCACCGATGAAGCCACGCCTGCCGACCTCGAGGCGATGAAGCGCGAAGTGCGTGACGCTATCCGCGCGGGCGCCATCGGCTTTACCACCTCGCGCACCCGCAATCATCAAACCCCCGACCACAAGCCGGTCGCCAGCCGCCTGGCCAACTGGGAAGAGGTCCGGCAACTGGTCGGCGTGATGGGGGAGCTGAACGCGGGCGTGTTCGAAATCGCCGGCGAGGATACCGGGCTTAACCCCGAGCGCATCGGCGACTACCTCGGCCGGCTCAAGGCGCTCGCGGTAGAGAGCGGAGCGCCGGTCACGTTCGGAATGTTCGCCAACCGCAAAGCGCCGGACTACTGGCGGCGTTATTTCAAGCTGGCGGATGAAGCCGCGGAGCTGGGTGGACGGATGTTCGTGCAGATGCTGGCGAAGATAGCCGGCGTCGTGCTGTCCTTTGAAACCCATTTGCCGTTCGACCGGATGCCGGTATGGCGCGATATCCGCAAGCTGCCCCTGGCCGAGCAGGAGGCGGCGCTGCGCAACCCCGAGCTACGCCGCAAACTGGTCGCGGCCGCGCACGAAGAGCAGCGTGAAGAGAGTCGCCGTCCGGTTGGCGCCGAAGCGCGTGTCATGAGCTACCGGCATATGTACCTGATGGACCGCACGCTGCCGCCGTTCAGTTCCATCGCGCAACTGGCCCAGGAACAGGGCAAGGATCCGGTCGATGTAATTATCGACGCCTCCCTGGCCAAAGGCCTCAAGCAGTTCTTCTTCCAGACCATCGCCAACGACGACCTCGACATGGTGCTCGAGATGATGCGCCATCCGCGCGCGGTGCCGACCTTCACCGATTCCGGTGCCCACGTATCGCAACTGATGGACGCGTCGATGCAATCCTTCATGCTCAGCTATTGGGTACGCGAACGGCAGGCGCTAACCCTCGAAGAGGCGGTGCGGATGATAACCTTCGTGCCGGCGTCGCATTGGGGATTCAGCAAACGCGGCCTGCTGCGCGAAGGCTGGGCCGCCGACGTGGCGATCTTCAATCCCGATACAATCATTCCGCAATTGCCGGTGCTGGCCCATGACCTGCCCGCCGGCGCCCGGCGCCTCAAGCAGAAATCCACCGGCATCCTGGCCACGGTGGTCAACGGTAAGGTGCTGATGCGCAACGGCGAGCATACCGGCGCGCTCCCCGGTAAGCTGATCCGCAACCGCCTGGCCGCGAACGGCGCCTGAGAAATCCTATTCGAAGCTACCCGATTTTCTCCCCCTGTCAGGGACCCTGACAGGGGGAGAATCGGACATTGAAGGCCCGGGACGTCGGGATGTACGGGCAGCACACTTTGTTGTAACGTGCGCCCGATGGAAACCGACGTTCTCAATCTTCCACGGATGCGGCGCGAGCGTTACGCCAAGCTGCTGGCCGAGATGGATCGGCGAGGCGTGGGCGCGGCACTGCTGATCATCCCGGGCAATGTCGCGTATGCGAGTGGGGCGCGCAGTGCGATGGCCGACGGGGATCGCGCCAATTACGAGCGCACGGTGGCGATCGCGGTCAAGGGACAGCCTGCACCTCACCTGTTCACCGCTTATCCCGAAGGTGCGCCGCCCGAGCTGCCCGCCGACCATATCCATCCGCCGCTTTATCCCGACCTCGAAGACGGTGTCCCGACGATGGTCAATCGGCTGCGCGACACTGCCGGAGCGCGCTTGAGTGAGGGAGTAGCGATCGACGAATATACCGCCGCGATGTACACCGCCTTGCCCCAGCTTTTGGCGGGCGTGCGGATAGCGGACGCCGCGCCGATGCTGCATTCTGTGCGGATTTGCAAGAGCCAGGATGAGATCGAATGCATCCGGCGGGCGCAGCGAATCAACGAGTTGGCGATGTACGACGTTCAGGCGCAGGCGCGCCCCGGCGCAAAGCAGAACGAGCTGATGGGCCTGTTCCTGCGCCGCATCTTTGAATTGGGCGCCACCGCCAACGTGGTCGATCCCATCTGGCAGCCGATGACGACGGCGCTTAAGTGGGGACCGCACACCACCAACGGCGATATCGCCTTTCCCCTGACTTCGACCGATCGTATCCTGCGCGACGGCGACGTGCTGTGGGTCGATACCGGAATCGCCTACCAGGGCTACGCTTCGGACTTCGGCCGTACCTGGCTGGTCAGCCATCGCCCGCGCCCGAGCCCGCGCCAGCGCGATCAGTTCACCCGTTGGTGCGAGGTCCGCAATGCAGTGCTCGAACTGGTAAAACCCGGCGCGACGGGGCGTTCCTTAACGCGCGCGGCGACAGCCGCGGCTGGCGGCAACAAGCCGTGGATGAAGCATCTTTATCTAATCCATGGAATCGGCACCGACAGTGCTGAGATGCCGCTTATCGGGTCGAATCTCGGCGAAGAATTCGACGACTCGATCGTGCTTGGACCGGGCATGGTTTTGGTAATGGAACCCGCCATCTGGGAGGAAGGCTTCGCCGGCTATCGCTCCGAAGTGATTGCGGCTGTTACTGAAAACGGCTACCACGAGCTGACTGACTATTCCTACTTTCCTTACGAGTGAGCGACATGAGCGAGCTTTATACGGAGCGAAATCCCGGCACGATGGCGCACGAATTCGGCGGCGCAATTGACTTTGAGCGGATGCGTCGGGAGCGGCGCGACCGATGCCTGGCCGAGATGGAGCGCCATCAACTGGACGCACTCATCACCGGGCGCGACGGTAACGGCCGCTATCTTACCGGCGCGCGGCGGTTGTGGATGGGCGGCGGACACGGCTTCGGGCCCTCCTGCGTGCTGGTACGCGAAACGCGCGAGATCTATTTGTTATCAACCTGGGATGACGGGATTCCTCCCGAGATTCCCGTCGATCATCTCTACGCGCTTTCGTTCAACCCGATGGTTTATGGCGAACGGCTCAAGCAGATAGCGCCGCTGGCCAAGGCACGCCGCGTCGGCGTGGACTCGATGAGCCCGCTCTTCGAGGGGCTGATCAAGGCTGCGGCGCCCCAGGCAACGCTGGTTGACGGCGAGGCGGCGATGCGCGCCGCGCGGCGTATCAAGACCGTCGACGAACTCCAATGCATCCGGACTGCCTGTGCAATCGCCGAAGCCGCCTTGAGTGCTTCAATCGATGCCCTGCACCCGGGAGTACGCGAAGCGGAACTATTGGGAACCTTCCAGCAACGGATGTCGGCACTAAATGTTACTGCTCCCGCGATTGAAGGCACTTTTTGCGCCACGCCCCGCACCGCCTCGGGCTCAGCCGCTCCGCCCTTGCGGATGCTACCGGGCGACCGCTCGATTAATGAAGGCGACCTCGTAGTGCTGAGCAGCGGCGTGCTCTACGCGGGATACGAAGGCAGCGTGGGTCGGACCTGGCCCTGCATGGGAGCCGGAAGCCAAATCAAAGCCGCTCAGCGCGCACTGTTCCAGCGATGGAACCAGATATGGGAATCGCTGCGCGGCCAACTGCGTCCCGGCAACAACGGCGCCGCGCTGCGCAAGGCCTACGAGGACACTGGCGAGACCCTGCCGCCTTTTCCTATCGCGAACGGAGTAGGAATGGGCTGGGAGCCGCCGTTAATCGGGACCGCATTGGGTGCCGAAGCGGACGCGAGAGCAATCCTTGCAGCGGGCATGGTCCTGACGGTGCAGGGCTACGTTTGGCAGGAAGGAGTAGGCGGCTACCTGGGCAAAGAAATGGTAGAGATCACCGCCGACGGCTGCGACCTAATCACCCGCCTGGGCCACGGCCCCTTGGCGGAATGATCTGGTGCACAAGAGCACTGGGGGAAAAGCCCTTCCCTGTCCCCTCTCCTAATACTGAGAGGGACAGAGGAGATTACACGGTTCGCTTCGTGCCCCGCGTTCTCTCATAGCCAACGCTAAGCAATCTTGAAGGCACGCGTCTCGTCGATCAACTGTTGAAGCCATTGCATGTAAGGCGTGCCGCCGGTTCCGCGCGGATCCTCCGTTCGGCGGTTGATGTACTCCTGCGCCCATCCGTAATGGATCGAGCGGAATTCCGCCATCGCGTCCAGGATCGCATTGAAGGCTCGTTTTTCCGCCACCTCTCGCACACTCGGCATCGCCTGCACCGCCTCGATAACCTGGCGATGCTCGGCAGGCATGTAGTTGCGCATGTCGGCCAGGTGATTGGTCAGCATCGAGGGTTTGTGCGGGATTTTCATGAACGCAACCAAGGTCGGCATGATGCTGCTCTGCGCCCCGGTTTCGCCGCGGAAATTCATTTGCACAGGAGCGCTGCGCTCGGTGCCCTCACCCTGGTCCACGCCCTCATAGGAAACGTTCTCGAAGAAGCGGATGTACGGCCGGAAGGTCTTGTAATACAGTCGCGGGTCCATCTTTTCCGGTATGCGGCGTAGCACCCGGATCTGATCGTTGACGGCGGCGTCAATTGCCCACAACGCTTCGTTGATGGCAGCACTCCCGCCGCTGCCAAACGCAGCTTGCACATTACCAATAGCGTCGAGTATCCGTGCCGCGTTCGCCTCGATCTCGACGTGCACCAGGATAAACCAGTGCTCGTCGTACAAATGGACGAAGTTCTGGATCGTATCGATATTGCCCAGCGCGATCGGTCCCTCCTTGCGAAAGCGTTTCCAGTTGTACAACGCGTACCCGTCATAGCTGAGGATTGGGGGACGCTTGAGCAGTACGCAGGCGCGAGATAGCGGCGCGGCCAGGTTGGCGGGTAATCGCGTTGCCGGCTCCTCGCCCACCTGATTGACGTAGGCCGACGCGAGAAAACCCATCCGAACGTAATAGAGCCTGAGCAGCGCCAGATCCTTCGACCCGGGGCGACTCTCACGCCAGGGCGGAATCTTCAGCGTTCGTGCATATTGCCGAAATCCGCGATCCTGCAGCAGGCTGGGAAGATCTCGGCCGATTTCATCCAGAACCGAGAACTCCGAATTCGAAGGAAAGGCGGCGAGCGGATCCTGCTCCGGCAGAAATCCTCTCCTGCGCATCGCCGCGCCGACAACCGGGTACGCCGCTCCGCCAGATCCATCCCCGCTCGGCAACCGGTTGCTACGCATCGATGTGGCACTCCTCACGCGGGCTGGGTGCTTTTAAACAGCCCTTCTAGAATGGTAGCCCGCGGGTCCGGCGCCGCGCCAGAAGGAATCTTGCCGCTAATGAACAACAGATTCAGTGTCGCGAATTCGGCCGCGCCGAGCCAGGTCTATTGAAAGGGCATATTGCCGGCGTCTAAAACTACCGGGACGGTATCGCGCAAACTCGGCCCCAACACTGACGGGACGCTAAGCCAATATGAGACCTAACCGAACTTGCAGTGGAATCTTGTCGGCCAGTCTGGTGACGTGGCTGCTCTTGATGCCCCCATTATCCATAAGTCCTGCCGGCAAGACTTCCGTAGATACGGGAGCACCGCTTTCCCGATGGGAGACTTTATCAACCCATGCCGACGACACGGCGTGCCGCAAACATCGGGACAGCTTGCGCGCAGCACTGGCAAAATCCGCGGCGGAAACGCAACCGGTCAAAAAGGATTCCGGCAAGGACGCCGAAAAGAGCAAGGTGGCGTTTGCGACGCTCAGGCAGCGAGCCGCAGCCGCCCGTTGTCTCGCCAGCAGCGATCCACGTCTGCGGGCACCATCCGCCAGTCCCGCCCCAAGGTGAATCGATGGCCCGAAAATTCCTCTCTTCCTTCTGAGGACAACGTCTGGAGCAGCTGCGCCGCTGCTACTTCTGCCGCGTCAGGCTGCCCAGACTGACTCCGCCCGTGGTGTTCACGAACGCCGCCCCGCTGCCCATGTTGAACAGAACCGAAGCCTCGGTAACCGGGCTCCCTGTACACCCCGCGCTGGTCGGGGTCTGCGTTACGTTGATAGTCCCTGTGCCGTCCGAATTTACAGTGTAGGTGCCGCTTAAAACAAAGCCACACACGGCGCCATTTTTGTTCTCGGTCAGCGTCCCCGTGACTTTGCTGACGCCGTCGCTGGCCAAAAGTCCCACTCCGTCCTCAGGCTTCCCGCCTACGCTCTTGCCGGCAAATCTCAGTGAATATGTGCCCTGAAATGACGCAGGCCCGAATCCGGTAGGCGTCGCGCTGGGCGTCGGCGTGGGAGTGGCCGTCGCGGTTGGCGTCGGAGTCTGGGTCTGCGTGGCAGTGGGGGTGAACGTGGCTGTGGCGGTAAACGTGGCGGTGGCGGTAGCTGTCTGCGTGGGAGGAACGGGTGTCAGCGTAGCCGTTGGCGTGACTACCTCGCGCGGGCAACTCCCGCATGGATCGCAGGCGGCGGCCGCGATACTGCACGTCACCAGGAAAAGGATCGCACTAAGCTTACGATTCATCGTGCGAACCAGGTGCGATTTAAGCCTGGACACAACAGCATTACTGCTTGGTTGCGCTTCCGGAGGTTACCTGGAAGCAATCGGTACCGGTCAGGTCGATATGGCTGACGCCGCTCGAGAAGGTAAGTGAACTGTTGCCCAGGGTCGTAGTGCATTGCGGCGGCGAGCCTGAGTTGGGAGTGAAGGTGACGTTGTTGAGCGCTCCCGTGCCGTCGACGTTGAGTGTGTAGGTTCCCCTCAGCGTTCCCGAACAAACGAGTCCGTTGGCGTTGAAAGTTTGCGTTCCGGTCAGGCCGCCCTTGCCGTCGCCGACCAGCGTTCCTTCGATCGCAATTGGCAGCGATACCGCTGTCCATCCCACGCAACCCGGCGTGGGTCCCATTGGCGGCGGCGTAAAGACGACGGTGCCGCTCACCCCAAAACCCCAGGTGCCGAGGAAATCTGCGGTTGAATACGGCGGCTGCGCCCACCCGGAGCGTGGCGCCAGGAGCAAAGACAACCCAAACTGGAAAACAGCAAAGGTGAAAAAGAGCTTTTTCATACCTTGTCCTATCAAATCTACTGGGGGCGGTATTTAACAGTTGGCGTACGGGGACGGCAAGAGTAACGGCGAAATAATACCAACAATATCAACCCTGCGATCGATCCATAACGGGAAGTGTTTGAACTCTCCTAACGGTTCAATGTACGGAGACGGTCGTAAGTTGATGCTCCATCGCGACGGTCGTTGCGACCAATCGCCCCTGCTCCCCGCCGGCGCTGAGCCATCGGCTGAGATCCGGCGCATAGCAGTATTGAACCATGTCGCGCAGCGGCGTGAGGCTCGGGACCCCATCGGCATCCTGCACGCGTAAGGACTCAAGCCAGTCGGCAAAACGGGCATGCAGGGCGGCCGCCAACGATTCGGGCTCCAGGCCGGCGGCGCTATCCACAGGCCCTGCTGCCGTATCGCGCAGAGCCTGGTTGGCGAGCATGAATCCGACCCGGCGCAGCGAATCGAGCGCATCGACCAGGTTAGCGGCGTCGATTCCGGCGCCGTGTCCCTCGAGTTGAGCGTCGCTGGCAACGCTCAACATCTCGCGCAGCCCCTCAATCAGCGCCATCTGGGCGGCATCGATCTCCGCGGCGGCGCGGTCGCGCCAATGCGCTGCGGATACCAGCGCAATCAGCGCCTCAATCGGAACCTGGAACTGCTCCACCAGCGTGCGGCTGGCGCGCTCGCGCCATACCATCGCAACCGCCGCTCTGACCAACATCCCGAAACTGATGCCCCAGATAGTCCAGATGGAGGCGAAGGCGTCGTTGCGCGGTCCGGGCCCGCTGAACGCGATCACAAACGCAGTTCCTCCAATCGAGAGGTAGGAAAGCAGGCCGCCCCCCTGCCCCACATATGCCATCAACAGCGATCCGGCGAATACCGCGACGACGTATGAGAACAAGGTCGTGCCGTTGGGAGCGAGCAAGAGAGTGCAAACCGCGGTCAGGGCCATCGCGATAGCCGAGCCGGCCGCGCGAATCGTGAACTTACGAGCGGTGGCGCCATGGCTCGGCGGCCCGCCAATCATCAGCAGCCACAACGCGGCATGCATCGCGGCATTGTTGACAAATAATCCGCTGAGGAACGCGATCGTCATCGCAAGCGTATGGCGCACTGTGTAGCGGATTAGCAACCGATTAAAGATGGGGCGGCGGATGTATTCTTGCAAAACGCCGCCATCCGTGGCGGAAGCTGCCGTGCTCGTCGCGCGGCGCGCATCGAAAGTTTCGGCCTGGCTGCTTTCGGCGTCCGACCCGGGTGGACCGCCAGAAGCGGGCAACTGCGCGGGATCAATCTCGAGAAGCGCGCAGATATTTTCAAGCCGGCCGATGAGAACTGCGAAAAGCCTGCTGCCGGCGGCGCTGGGGTCAGGCGCTCCGCCGAGGTGCTCACGCAGCCGCGCCAGCTCGGCTCGCACAGCCGCGGCATGCGGCTCCTGCGGTGCGGGCCTACTCGCAGTCATCCCCGACACGTAATCGTCCAACATCGCGTCAAGCTCCGCTCCCGCGCGATGCATGCTCCCCCGCGCCACGTCATCGATCGTGCCGCCGCCGAACTCAGACAACAGTTCCGCGATTCGCTCGATCTCGTTATGAATTCGTTCCGCCACCATCACAGCCGCCACGAGCATGCCCGGCACCTGTGCACCGCGGCTGCGGCGTGCCGCAGGCGCAAGCAGCGTGAGGTGATAACCGAGTTTGGAGGCAACAGGACGGTCATCTTCGGGACGCAGGCCGTCCGCGCCCGCCCAGATATCGAGCAGGAGCCTCAGCCGGCGCCGCGAGCGGTCAACCGTATCGGCAAGCGATTCGCTCAAGACCTCCGCGGCCGGCTTTGGCCACAAGACGCTGTTGGCTACATAAAGTATACCGACCGCCACCGCAACGGCGGCAAAGGCTTCCGCGTCGTTCCAGCCAAATCCTCCAGGGTCGAAAAGCACCAGGTAAAATGCGGTAAGAACCGGCACCTGTACCCACACCCACTTCCTGCCGACGCGCGCGTCGCCATAGATCAGATAGCCGCTGACCAGCGACAGCACCGCGAAGATCGACAGGTGCGCAAGCGGCGAGTCCGCCATTGCACCCGCCAACGCCAACCCGACTGCCTGGCAAATGGCAGCACCGAGCAGGAATCTAACGGACGCGGCGAAGCTCATCGCCATCTCGGGCGCTCCCATATTGAACAGGAGCGTCAGTCCCAGCGCGTTGCCGATCTGAAGCGTTGCGGTCAGTCCAGCCCCCAAGGCGGTGAGCAGGCCGATACGAGTGGCCCTGCGCCATCGCTGCGGCGTTGATCCCAACTCCGCGATCAGAGTTCGCACAGTCCTGGTCAATTCGGCGAAGACGCTCGGCTCCCGGGGAACAGAGCCTGGATAATCCAGGGGGTCGGAAAGTGAGGTGGGAGAGTTGTTCAAAGCAAAGCCACCTGCGCGGGCGCGATGCTTGCCTGCCCGCCAACCAAGGCCGCAGTATTCTCAAAAAACCTTATACCAAGTGCAAACCGTTCACATGCCGCCCGCTCATCGGGCTTCCCCAGACATAGTGCCGGCGCCCGCGCCGGCTTTTTGGTGAGGTTATGATGCTAAATCCGTCCGTTAGGAATATCGCCGCGGCCGCCTTGACGGGAGCGCTGATGCTCGCCGGATGCGCCAGCTTTGAGCATCGCCCCGAGGTCGATCCCGACGCTTACGCACCACCCGCGGCCGCACGGGAATGGGCGCCGGCTTCGCAGCGCGCGGCAAGTTTCGACCTGGCCGACGAATTAGGCCCGGTCGGGCAGGAAACGCCGACCGAACGCGGCAAGAAGTATGGGCTGGCCGACCTGATCGATATGAGTTTACGCCGTAATCCCGAAACCCGGCGCACATGGAACGAAGCGCGCGCGGCGGCGGCCGAGTTTGGCCGCAGCCAAGCCCCCTATTACCCCCTGGTAAATCTCGACAGCGTAAACGGCTATCGCCGAATCCTGGACCTGGTGCCCAACCATTGGGGGATACAAAAGAGCTGGCAAAGCCGCAACCTGCTGTCGGTAAATTATCTGTTGCTCGATTTCGGCCGCCGCAACGCCGCGGCCCGCTCGGCCCAACAAGAACTACTAGCGGCCAATTTTTTGTTCAATCAGAAGATCCAGGATGTAGTCTTTAGCGTGGAGCAGGCCTATTACACGCTCGACGCCGCCAAGGCCGACGTCAGATCGGCTGAAGTGATCGTCAAAATGGCGCAGACGGACAGGATCGCGGCGCGCAAGCGGCTTGACGTGGGCCTCGCCACCAAGCCGCAGTTATTGCTCTCCGAACAGCGCGAAGCGCAGGCTGTGTACGAGCTGCAAAATGCGCGATTGGCGGTAAGCGACGCGCAGGCCCGTCTCGCGGTTGCGGTCGGTGTGGAAGCCAACGCCGCGCCGGACATCGAAAGCCTCGAAGGGCAGCCAATTCCAAAGGCCCTGGGCCTGACGGTGGACGAGATGATCGGCGCCGCCTTGCATCAACGCCCGGACCTGGCGGCCAAGGTTGCGGCGCTGCGGGCCGCCAAGGCGCGAGTCGACGCCGCACGCGCAACTCTCTATCCGACGCTCGACGCCTCCGCTTACTACGGGTTTCATGGCTTCAACTACAACCTGTCCAACCCGCCGACTCTGACTTACTACTCGGGCGTTCCCGAATATGCCGCTCTGGTCATCCTCAAGTGGGACCTATTCACCGGCTTCGAACGGCTTAACTCGATCAAAAAAGCGCAAGCCCAGCGCGACGCGTCGCGCGCCGAGTTGAGGACTCAGGAACTGGATTTGGTGGGCCAGGTGTGGAGTGCATACTTCACGTTCAATACCGCGCTGAGAAAGTACGAATACGCCGTGGCGCTGCTCAAGGCGTCGCAATCGGCTTACGATTCAAACTTGCGCTCCTATCAGCATGGCCTGGCTTCGATCCTGGATTTGCTCTCGGCTGAGCGCGACCTGGCCGGCGCGCGCTACGCGCTGATTCAAAGCAAGGCTGAGGTGCTGATTTCGGCTGCGTCCCTGTCCTACGCGATCGGAGCCGTCCCGGAACAGGCGCGGCCGTGATCCAACGCAACGGAAGTCAGGTCAAGGCCTGCCTTGGCCATCAGCTAAATGGTTTGAATTGATGTTGGGCCGCCCAAAACCCTGGATCGTTACCACCGCGGTTTCACCCATCCGGAAGGGATGATTGGGGTCGCGGTCCTGCAGCGTGATTCGCACCGGGAAGCGTTGCGACAACCGCACCCAGTTAAGCGTCGGGGCGACCCGCGCCAGCCCTTCGACGGTGGCCCCGTTGTCCTGGAAAAGCGCCCATCCTACGCCCTGTACAACTCCGCGAAAGCGATGGTTGCGGTAGCTGATTAGATAGACCTGCGCGGTCATGCCCGGCTCGATGCGGGTCAAAAAGTTCTCGCGAAAATTCGCCATCACGTACCAGGTCCGATTGTCCACCAGGCTCAGCACCTGCTTGCCCTGGTTGGCGTACTCGCCGACCGCGATATTCAGGTTGGTGATATATGCATCGAAGGGCGCCCGCACGTAGCAGTATCCAACATTGAGCTTCGCATCGTAAACGGCGGCCTGGGCAGCCTTGCGCCGCGCGTTAATATCGCCCAACTGTCCCAGTTGATTTTGCGCCTTGGAGACCTCGCTGCGGGCGTTTTCGACCGCGGCCTGCGCCGCGGCCAGCTTGGTGCGCGCGTTGTACACCTGGTCAACGGTAACGAATTGCTCCTTCAGCAGGGGTACCAACCGCGCCAGATACTGTTTGTCGTATTTTGCTTCCGCCTCGAGCTGCGCCTGGCGCGCCCTGGCGGCGTCAATTGCGTTGTCCAGCGCCTTGATATCCAGGTCGGTCAAGTCCAGCCGCGCCTGCGCCATCTGCAGCGCCGCCTGGTAGGGGCGCGGATCGACGATGAACAGCAAATCGCCCTTGCGCACGCGCTGGTTGTCCTGGACGGGCAAGTCGATAATCGGGCCGCTTACGTGGGGCGCTATATGCACGATATTGGCGCGCACGTACGCATCGTCGGTCTGTGGATAAAAGTAATAAAGCCGCGCTACGTAAACTCCCAGTGCCAACGTAACCAGAACAATCAGGATGCCAAGCATGCGCCCCGCCACGCGCACGACGGGATGGTCGCGGCGGACTTCGCGCGGTCTCACCGCCATCGGCGGCACCTCAGGTGCGATTGAAGAAAATTATCCACACGATCAGCGCGAACATCACGGCCAGGCTGGTATAGATGATGGGCGCCGGCCCCAGATACGGATCGAGCCTAGCCAGCACCAGCAACGGGCGGAAGATAGCCGCCAGCACCGCACCGACCAGCAGGCATAACAGCCAGGCGGGAAAGTTGGCGCCGGCGATATTGATCACTGGATCGCATCCAGCTGTTCCCGTCACAAGCGCCGCCACGATAAGCGGCGGCGCCCAGCCGCTGGTTTTCCCCAAGCCTCGCCTCACAGGTTCGCCCAGCGCCAATGATTTCCAAAACCGCTAAGCGCGCGCAACCATGGCGGTACTACGTTGTGGAAGGTTGTCCGGCGCTGTGCTCCCGATAGGCTACATTTACGCCACATCCTGGGCGGCGCTGGCGCCGGCGATACGGCCGAACACAGCGCCGGACATCAGGCCGGAGCCGCCTGGATAATTGTGATGGAACAAGCCGCCAACCATTTCGCCGCAGGTATATAGTCCCCTGATCGGCTCCCAGTCGGTGCCAATCACGGCGGCCCGCTCATTGATCTTCAGGCCGCCGAACGAAAAAGTGATGCCGCCCGTCACGGCGTAAGCGCGAAACGGCGGCGTATCGATTTTTTGCGCCCAGTTGGACTTGCGCAGCGCCAGCCCCTCCGTCGCCATCGCGTCGCGCCCGCCCGGATTGAAGCGCCCATTGCCGGCCGCCGCGTTGTACTCCTTCAGCGTGCGCAACGCAGTTCCTTGATCTACGTCCAGCCGTCGAACCAACTCCCCCAGGTCGCCGGAGATGATCGGCTCGCTGGTCGAGTAGCGCGCTTCCAGCAGTTCGATGACCTTGGCGTCAAAAATCTGGTAGGCGATCCCGCGCGGCTGACTCAGGATCGCTCCGCCGAACCTGGCGTAGGTGAAAAGCGCCTGGTCCTCGCCCTCGTCCACGAAGCGCAATCCCGCCAGGTTGATCATCACACCGTACGGATAGGAAAGCCGGTTTGTCTTGTCGGTCAACTTGCGGTCGCCAAACGGCGGCGCGTGCGCGCTGATTGGCGTCGCATGGCATCCGCTCCACTGCTCCCACGGCATCGCACCAATCTCCAGCGCCATCCGCAGACCGTCACCCTGGTTGAAACGTGTACCGCGCACGCGGGCGTTATCCCACGGACGCCCAAGGTACTGCGCGCGCCAGGCGGCGTTGGCCTCGAACCCGCCGCATCCCAGGATCACCGCTCGAGCCGTAACCTGGTGGACGCCGCTGCGGTCGCGCACCACAACCCCGCACACTCGTCCTCCGCCATCCTGGAGCAGGCGGGTCGCGCCCGCACCGTAACGAATCTCAACGCCCTTGCCTTTCGCCGCCGCAAACCACATCCGCGACAACCCAACGCCTTCATTCACCGCGCGGATTATCGCGCCCTTCGACCATTTGATCGCGCCGTCCACGCGTACTGAACTCAGCGAGATAGCCGGCTCAAACCTGATTCCCTCATGCGCCATCCAGCAGGCTGTGTCGTACGAGTTGGAAATCAGAATCTCGGACAATTCCGGATCGGTGCGCCCCTCCGTCATGCGCGCCAAATCGGCGCGGAAAGCCTCGCCCGGATACGGCTCGATACCTTCCATGAAACCGGCTATGTTCCTGGCCTGAGGCGCCAGGCGCAGGATTTCATCCACGCCTTCAAGGCGCATGCGCAACAGGCCGCCGCTGAAATGCGTATTGCCGCCGCGCAGTTCCTCGGGCGCTTTTTCCAGCACCAGTAGGCGCTGCGCACCGGTGTTGCTGGCCGAGACGCTGGCCGCGAGGGCGGCGTTTCCCGCACCGACCACAATTACGTCATAGTCAACCATTGCGCGATGCGCTCATTTGACTGCGTCAGTTTGGCGAACCGATAATTACACAACACCGCCGGAGTCAGCAAAAATGGCATGGCTGAGCAGCGACGCAAAAGATCTCACCCCGCCTGGAGAGAGGCTTGCCCAACTATGGCGGCAGCCCGGAATCATCGCGATTCCTGGCGCGCATGACGCATTGAGCGCACTGCTCGCCAGGAAGGCCGGCTTCAAGGCACTCTACCTGTCCGGCGCAGCACTCAGCGCGAGCCTCGGACTGCCCGACCTTGGTATCGTCGGCCTCGACGAATTGTGCCTCTTCACTCGCGCGATCTCCCGCGCCAGCGGACTGCCCCTGATTGTCGACGCCGACACCGGCTTCGGTGGAGTGCTCAACGCGATGCGCGCGGTTCGCGAGTTGGAGGACGCGGGCGCTGCCGCGATTCAAATCGAGGACCAGGTGCTGCCGAAGAAATGCGGTCACTTGAACGACAAGCGCCTGGTTGCGCCGCCGGAGATGGCGGCGAAGATCAGCGCCGCGGTCAAGGCTCGCCGCCACGTGCGGATTATCGCCCGCACCGACGCTGCTGCGGGTGAAGGCGTGGACGCCGCGCTGGAGCGGGCCCGTCTTTACCGCGCGGCGGGTGCAGACGCGATACTCCCCGAAGCTCTGACGGACGAGGCGGAGTTCAGGAAGTTTGCCCAGCATTTGGACGTGCCGTTGCTCGCCAACATGACGGAGTTCGGCCGGACACCATACTTGCACGCCCGGCAATTCGAGGAGTTCGGTTTCAAGATGGTAATCTGGCCGGTCTCTTCCCTGCGCGTGGCGGCGAAGGCGGTCGAGCAACTCTACTGGCGCCTGGCGCGGGAGGGCAGCACGGTTGCGATGCTGGATCGGATGCAGACCCGCGCCGAACTCTACGAGTTGATCGGCTATCATGAATTCGAGGCGCTGGACGAATCGATCGCCGCCAGCGTCTTGCCGCCGAAGCCGCCTGGTGCACCGTGAACGTTTCGGATTTGTCAGCCGCAAGCCTGGCTCGCCCGCTGCTTGATTTTACCTTCCGCTTCCGCGTGCCGCTTACCTGGATTGTAGCGATAGCCGGCTTCATTCTTGCCCGTCCCACAAAGGCTTCGATCATCGTGGGCGCGGCCTTAGCCGCGATCGGGCTCGGATGGCGCGCGTGGGCGGCCGGAACGATCCGTAAAAATTCCGAACTTGCCACTGCGGGACCCTACGCCTTGTCGCGACATCCGCTTTACTTCGGCAACCTTATGCTGGCGGGCGGGTTTGCCGCGGCCAGCGGCCGGGTAGCGGTGCTGGCCGCGGTGGTGGCGCTGGCGGCTGCTGTGTATCTGCCACTCATCGTCGAAGAAGAGACGGTGATGCTCGAGTTGTTCGGCGAGCGTTACCGCGAGTACATGCACGCTGTGCCCCGCCTGATGCCGATACTCCGCGGCGCCGCGCGTTCGCAATCGGGGCAGCAATTTTCATGGCGCCAGTACATGGCCAACCATGAGTACAACGCGGTGTTGGGATATTGCGCCGCAGTCGCCGCCCTCGTCGCGCTGCATTTGCTGCATCAACGCTGACCGGCCGCCGGGCGGCATTTCCAGGCCTAATGGACCGCACAGTCCATCTGCGGTATGAGAATTGTCGGATGCATCAGTCGAGGAGGAAAGCGCGATGAAAGCCGCTGTTTACCATGCACCCCTGAAGCCGCACACGGTCGAAGATGTTGAGATCGATCATCCCCGGGGAACCGAGGTGCTGGTCAAAATCGTGGCCAGCGGCGTTTGCCACAGCGACCACGTGATCTGGTCGGGCCACCGCGCAGTGTTCGCGCCGCCCATGATCCTGGGGCACGAGGTCGCCGGTATTGTCGAGGAAGTGGGGCCAAACGCCACCACGCTGAAGCCTGGCGATCACGTCATCGCCGGCGGCGCGCTGCGGTTTTGCGGACGTTGCAAAAACTGCCGCGCCAATCGCGCCTACATGTGCCTCAACAAATTCACCTCCAGCCGCGGTCCCAGCGACAAGCCCGCAGTCACCTGGAAGGGCAAACCGATTCGCGGCATCGGCGGCAACTCGGTGGGCTTCGCCCAGATGTCGCTCAGCGACGAACTGGGACTGGTCAAGATCGATGACGACCTGCCGATGGACCGCATGGCGCTGATCGGATGCGGCGTCACCACCGGGCTTGGTGCCGTGCTGCGGACCGCCAAGGTGCCCCCGGGCGCCAGCGTCGCCGTGATCGGCGCGGGCGGCGTCGGTTCCTCGGCGATCCAGGGCGCGCGGATTGCGGGCGCCGACCAGATAATCGCCGTAGACGTCGTGGACAGCAAACTGGAGTCGGCCAAAAAATTCGGCGCGACGCACGCTGTCAATGCAGCCAAGGTCGATCCGGTCGAGGCTATCAAGGAACTGAGCGATGGCGGCGTCGAGTATTCCTTCGAGGCGCTGGGCAACGTCAAAACTATCGAACAGGCGATCCGCTGCCTGATGCCGCGCGGAACCGCGACGCTCATCGGCGTTACACCCGACGAGGACGAGCTCAAGGTAAACGCGTATTTCGTGATCAGCGGCGAGCGCAAGATCCAGGGCCATCATCTTATCTATTCGGTCGGCGCCCTCGATCAGCGCTACATCGTCGGTCTCTACCGGCGCGGCCTCCTCAACCTCGACGACATGGTCAGCCGGCATGGTAAACTGGAAGACCTGGACAGCGCGTTTCGCGCGATGGAAAAAGGCGAGGTTGTGCGCACTGTGCTGGTGCCGAATTGAGACTAGTCAGTAGGTCCGCGATCACCCCGTAACCCAGAAAATGAGCTTTCCTATCTCCTCTCCCCGAGCAGGGCGAAGTGAGGAGGACGGCCGCAGCAAAGGCAAACACACGCGCGGATAATTCACGATGGCTGATACTTCCGACCTCCGCGACATCGAGCGCGCACCCTTTTCGGCACTGCTTGGATTCAAAATTGAGAGCGCCGGCAACGACGAGGCGCGCGTGCGGATGCCATTTCGACTCGATCTGCTTAACGAAGGCGGGCCGCAGGCGCCGATTCATGGCGGTGCTATAGCCTCCCTGATCGATACCGCCGCTGTCACCGCGGTATGGACCGACCCCAGGATGCAGCAGAGCGCGACCATCTCGATGACGATCAATTACCTGAACGCGGGGATTGCGACGGACCTGATCGCGACCGCAAAGGTGCGCAAGCGCGGCCGGCGCGTTGCGAGCCTCAACGTGGAGGTGCAGGACGAAACGGGCCGGCTTATCGCCGATTCGCTGGTCATCTTCAAAGTCGGATAGAGCGCCGCTGCGCGCGGAACAGTGAGTGAGATAATCGACTTCATCAAGGCCTGTGCCGCGCCCCATGGGCTCAACCTGGTGGGTGCGGTCGCTGCCGAGCGCTATGACGCCGCGGTCCCGCTGCGTTTGCGCGCGTCGGCTATCGACCCGCGCGCACGCTCGGTCGTCGTAATCGGCAACGGCGGTGCCGCCTTTTGGCACGCCTACCGCCGTCATGTTGATGGTGATCCCGGCTGGGCACTGCACGACCATCCGCTGGACGATTTCACGCGCGAGGTTGTCGAGCGCGAGATCGCCGGTCCCCTGCGTGCGCGGGATGTGCAATTCAGGCTCGTGTACCCGTTCGCGGGCGAGGCAGGCAATCTGCACTTCATGGAGTTGGGAAGACTGGCTGGAATCGGTGGTCCCAGCCTGATCGGCGTGCTGATCCATCCGACATACGGGACGTGGATTGCGATGCGCGCCGCGTTGCTGCTGAACTTCACATTAGAGGAACCGGCCGAGGGTCTGGGCTTCGACCCATGTCCGCGATGCGTGGCGCGGAGTTGCATGCCGGCCTGTCCGGTCGCTGCCGTCAGCGATCGCGGATGGGACGTGATCAAATGCGTCAGGCATCGGGTTGAGGCCGCGCCGGATTGCTCCGCGGGATGCTATTCGCGGCTGAATTGTGTGATCGGCCCGCAGCACCGCTATCCCGAGGAGGAGCTGCGCCATCATCAGGAACGCGCGCTGCGCACGATGCGCGAGTATTACAACACGCACCTCTCCAAATAGCCCCGCGGCGCGGCGCGGTTCACCGCACGGCGGCGCTCGGTGCGCGCAGGTACACCCATCCATCCATCAGGCGGCGTGCCGTGCGATAGACCGTGGCCTGCTCGGCGTACCATTCTCCAGCCCGCTGGCGCACGACGGCGTCCACCACCGAAACGCCCGAAGGCTGCGCGATCCGAACCGGTGCATCCGGGGACTGGGTGTGGCGCGTGACCCGGTTGACAACGCTGCCCGGCAGCTTTGCCGCCACCGCCAGACACATTGCGCCCGTTAGCGGCACGGCGCGATGGGGCTGGCCGATAGAGATCATCCGGACCGTCACGTCCGCATCGCCGGCCGCAATATTCTGGCCCGAGAGCGCAACGGCCTCGCGCGGACCCGTCACTATCGCGGCTTTGGGGATGCTCGGTATTGCCGCCGCCTGCGTAATGTCCGCGGCGATACCCATGCGAACGCTGGCCGCCACGCGGATTGCATCCAGACGCTCCAGAATCTCCGGACGTCCTTCCAATTCCGCAGGCATCTCCAGTCCGCTCAGACCTATCGAATCGGCGGCAACGAATACGCATGGATTTGCCGCATCCACCATCGACGCTGGAATGTTTCCAAGACCAGCAACCTTCAAATGCTCAAAACCAGAGCCCGTGGGCAGGAGCTTGCCGGTGCCGGCGCCGCCTGGATCGAGGAAATCGAGCCGCACCGGAGCGCCGGTCCCGGCCACTCCCGGCAGGACGAGGTCGCCATCAACGGCGGCATTCCCGCCGTCAAGTGGAAAGCGCGACACAATGATCTTGCCGGTATTGGTATTGTGGATCCTCGCTACGACCTCATCGCCACGCGCCGCAACCATCCCCTCGTCAACCGCAAAGGGACCGACGGCCGCTGACATGTTGCCGCAATTGCCGCTGTAATCTACCAGCGCTTGCGTCACCGACACCTGCGCAAACGTATAATCGACGTCGGCGTCGCTGCGGGTGGGAGATCCGATCACGCAGATCTTGGACAGCGATGAAAGGCCCCCACCCATCCCGTCCAGTTGGCGGCCATAGGGGTCGGGGCTGCCAAGGACGGCCAGGAACAGCGGCGCCCAATCCGCTCGATCGGCGGGCAGATCCGCCGCGCGGAACATGATCGCCTTGCTGGTGCCGCCGCGCATGAATACTGCGCGGAGCTTTGATTGCCTCATGGCGTGATTTCAGAACGGATAATTGATGCCGGAAAAGAACGCCGGACCCTGCGAGCCCCATCCGACATCAACGTAGCCAACCACAAACGGCTCGGCGATGCCGCGGAATCCGAGGCCGCCCACGGGATGGAGCGGCGTGATTGGGTTTTGGTCGGCGTAGGCGAACACCTTGCCCGCTTCGACAAACGGCGCGAGTTCCAGAATGCCGTGCGTCCCCATGATGGTCCGTTCGTAAACGCGCGCCCTGAGTTCGAGATTGAAGTCGGTCAAGTTGTTATCCACGTACCTGCCGGCGCCGTATCCACGCAAGGTTTGCTGGCCGAACAGAAAGCTGTCCTCGCCGCCCAGCCGCGCCATCGCCCAAAAAGGGGTCTCAGCTCCGGCCGGCGTATATTGCGAGTAAATCCGGCCGGCGATGAGTATGCGCTTGGTCAGCGGAAAGTAGTGGCGCAACTCGAAGCCGGCCTGGTTGTAAGAATACGAACTCAGGAATGCACGATCCGCGACTCCATAAAAAGCCCGATAAAGGCCGCCTTGTTGCGGAATGTCCACTGAATCGCGGGTGTCATAGCTGGCGACCAACTGAGTAACCATCTCGCTGCCGCCGCCGAGTCCCTGGAGGAAGGGAAACCGCACTCCTATAAATGGTAGATTGTCGAGCGCGCCCTGCTGAATACGCACATACCAGGGTTGTTCGGTTATCGCCAACTGGATTTGATGCGTGATGTTGATTCCCAGCGTGGCCCTGAAGTAGAGCTGCTCGGTAGTGTAATTGGTCTCATTGCCCTGGGAAGACTCGTTTCCAAGGCCATAAAACCGCTCGGTGGGATCCTTCTCAAAAAACAGCCGTCCCTCGAACGACCACCACTTATCGCGGTCCCGCCCGGTCGTATAGTACAGGTCCACTCGCCGCGCGATGTTCTGTGAACCCCCGCCCATCAGGTAGTACTGGGTATTACTTGAAGGATAGGCCAGGTAACGAAAATTGCCGGTGGCGCCTAGAATTGTGTTGATCGCAACATCGGGCGCGATGATCTGCTTTATCTGCTGATGGTCGTCGGTGAAGAGGAAGACCGGCAGTATGCCGATGGTCGTACCTGCATTGGGGTCGGTGGCGATTTCCGGAACGGGAAAGACGCTGAACGGCCACTGACTGGGATGAAATATCGGTGATGTCCAGGACTGGGGTAAGCTCCAGTTCTGCGGGTCAAGCCCCAATACTCCGGCGTGCGCCGCTCCCGCGCCCAGCGATAACACAACAATACATGCCAGTATTCGAACCCACCTGCGCATCGACGTCTCTATTTTGGCTCTGCTGGATTACGGGTCTTCAGCCTGGCCAATCGGCCCACACAATCAACTGGCCATTCTTGGGTCAAGACCCACAAATCAGGCGCAGCTCCAGCTCGTTTGCCTCCTGGCCAAAAAACCCGCCGCCCGCCCGCTGCGGGCATCACCTCGACACACCCTTCAATTCGGCCGGGAAGCTGTCACGTCTGGCGCAGCCTTCCCGCACCCCTTCGTTAGCAAAACTGATTCTACACGCGGTCTCTTTGTATCGAAAGCAGGTTGCAGACCTCAGGGCCGGGCGCGGTGTGCGCACTGTCAGTCACTGTGGCAAGCCCGTAGCGTTTGGAGCTTTGATCGAAAAATGGCAGGATGGCGCAAAATGGAAGGCACCCTCTCACACCCAGAAGGTCGGGAAGCTGTGCACTCCAGGCGCCACGGACGACAAAATCAGGAGGTTTGAAATGGCCAAACTCGATGGCGGCGCGTTGATCGGACGCGTATTGCGTGAGAACAAGGTAAAGTACTGCTTCGCGATCAATGGCGGACACCTGTTCCCGATACTCGCCAATCTGCGCAATAACGAAGTAAAGCTGATTCACATGCGGCATGAGCAGGCGACCGCGTATGCCGCCGACGCCTATGCCCGCACCAGCGGCGAAGTGGGCGTCTGTATGGTCACGGCGGGCTGCGGGCTTACCAATGCGGTTACGGGCTTGTGCGTCGCCGGCCTGACCGGCAGCGCCGTGGTCTGCATCTCCGGACAGCATCCGAACACCGAAGATCGGCTTGGCTCCTTCCAGGAGGCTTACGGCTCGGACGTGGTGAGCAGCTTCGCCAAGTACACCAAACGCGTGACCGACTGGTCGACTATTGAATTCGACCTGCGCTCGGCTTTTCGCGACGCGATCGCGCCGCCGCAAGGTGTGTCGCTGTTTGAAATTCCTCAAAACATCCTCTACCACGGCGACGACGAGGCCAAGCAGCAAAGGGGCGCCAGCGGGTTCGGTCCCGACGAAGTCCGTTCTGCCGGGGATCCCGCCAAGATTGACCGCGCACTGGAGCTGCTGGCGGCGGCCGAGCGGCCACTGGTGGTGGGCGGCGACGGACTGTTCTGGTCGCACGCCGGCGCCGAACTCAAAGAGTTCGTCGAACTCACCAATATCCCGGTCTATGCGCGACGTGCCGGACAAGGCGCCGTTTCCGAGGAGCATCCGCTGGCCATTCGGGGTGCGTTCAAGAAGCCCTTCACGGGCAGCGCCGACGTGATCCTGACTCTCGGTTTCCGCTTCTGGAGCGGTGAGCATTTCGGCCAGATGCCGACCTGGAGCGACAAGGCCAAGTATATCCAGGTCGATCCCACGCCGACACGTATCGGATGGCAGGTCGGGGCCGATGTACCTATTGTCGGCGACCCCAAGTTGGTTTTGCGTCAAATGATCGACCGCGCCAAGGAGCTCAAACTCGACTTCTCGAGGAACCGCACCTCCCAGTGGGTCAAGAATGTCGTCGACGCCAAGGCCAATATGGCGCGCCAGCTTCAGGAACTGACCAAGAAGTCGGCCGATAATGTTCCCATTCATGCCTCGCGCCTGACCAACGATCTGGTCACAGTGCTGGACAAGAACGCCACGGTGGTCGTCGACAGCTTCACGCTGTCCGGTTACCTGAGCCTGTGGCTAACCTGCCGTTTCATGGGTCAGGTGGTCGACGCGGGTCCGCTGGCACCGGTGGGTCATGGCGTCGGGATGGGAATCGGCGTGCAGTTGGCCCGGCCCGGAGCACAGGTGGTGGTGGTGAGCGGCGACGGCGGACTGGGAATTGGCGGCTGGGATATGGAGACCGCGGCCCGCTACAACCTGCCGGTATGCTGCGTGCTGTGGAACAACAGCTCGTGGGGCCCGGGATTCGATTCGATGCCGCTGCTCAAAGGCCGTAGCGACCCGTTCAACATGCTCGAGAACATCCGCTACGACAAAATCTTCGCCGAGCTCGGATGCCATGGCGAGCACGTCGAAAAGCCCGATCAGATCGTACCGGCGCTGGAGCGGGCGCTTAAGTCGGGCAAGCCGTCGTTCATCAATGTGATCGGCGACAAAAAGGTTGGCCATCCCACGCTGGGCGGCAACCTGCTCGGCTCAACCTCGGCGCGCGGCTAGACCTCCTGCGCTTGTCATCGCGAAAACAAAAAAGGGGCGCGTCAAACGGCGCGCCCCTTTTGTTTTTGTCTGATTGTAGTCAGCCCGCGGCCGACGCCAACGGCGGTGGCTGCTCTGCGGCTCCAGGCAGCGGGAGCGGCAATCTGACTTTGACTGTGGTGCCCTCGCGCATGCGGCTTTCGATTTGAAGGTCGCCCTGATGAAGCTGCACGATATGCTTTACGATCGCCAGCCCCAGACCCGTGCCGCCCAGCTCGCGCGAGCGCGCTCGGTCAACGCGGTAGAAGCGCTCGGTCAGGCGCGGGATGTGCTGCGCCGGGATTCCTTCCCCCGTGTCCGAAACCGCCATCTCCAGCATCGGCTTGCCGCTGCCCTCGACGGCGTCCAGCTTGCGGCCCGCTACCGTCACGCGTCCGCCGCGCGGAGTGTATTTAATTGCATTGTCGAGCAGGTTGATCAGCACCTGGTAGAGGCGGTCACGATCACCGATCAAAGCCGGCACTCCCTCCGGGCATTGAATTTCCAAAGCCACGCCGTGACGCTCTGACTGCTCCCCCATCAACTCGACCGCTTCGTCGAACAGGCGCTTCACGTCGAGTTCTTGCGGCCGCAGCGGCGTCAGGCCTCGTTCAAGGTCTGACAACGACACCAGGTCGTCCACCAGCCGGGCCAGCCGATGCGACTGGCGTTCGATGATGCGCAGGAAGCGCCGCTGAGTCTCCGGATCGTCAACGCCTGCCAGCAGGGTTTCGGTGTAGCCGCACAGTGCGCTTAGCGGCGTGCGGATTTCGTGGGTCAGGTTGGCAATGAAGTCCGACCGCAAACCTTCGTATGCCTTGAGCTGAGTGATGTCGTAAAGCACCAGCACCCAGGCGGCGCGCCCACGCGAGGACGCATTGACGCCGCCAGCGGTTACGCGCAAGCGCCGCAGCGGACCCGCCCTTTGAATCGAGAGCTCGATACTTTCGGGCCACGGCTCATGATGCTCAACGGGGCCGGCGACCAATTGCTGCACGGCCGGATCGCGGCAGATTTCCACCAGGCTGCGGCCGCGGTAGTCTAAATCCTGGCTGAGCTCGAGCATCTGGCGGGCGGCGTGGTTGACCAGCATCACCTGGCCGTGAGGATCGGTCACCACCACGCCCTCGGACATACCGCGCAAGATCACTTCAAGTTCCTCGCGCTGTTCAGCTAGGTCTTCGAGGTCGCGGATCATCGCATCGGCGGCCGCGACCAGCCGCTGTTCGGCCAGTCCGACCAGCCGATCGCCGCGTACCAGGCGCAGCGGTGGCCGGCGCGCTTCGACCTCATCCGCGGCGGCGTCCAGGCTCTCGCGCCGATCAATAAGCACGCGCACCACGGTCGCAGCGGCTACGATTCCACCCGCCACTCCCAGCGCCAGCACAACTCCCATCAGTGCCAGCGACACTCCTCCATTTGCCGCCAGCACTGCCAGCAGCACGGCGGGCGGCAGGATGCTCAGCAGCACCACTACCACCAGGCGGCGGACTATGGTTCTACCCAAGTGCCTCGGGGTTAAAGCGGTAACCCACACTCCTTACGGTGAGGATCAACTCCGGCTTGCTGTCGTCGCGTTCGATCTGGCGCCGCAACCTGCGCACGTGGACATCGACAGTACGCGGTTCAACGAATACGTCGCGTCCCCAGACCAGGTCGAGCAATTGCTCGCGGCTATAAACTCGCATCGGATGCTCGACAAAAAAACGTAGCAGCTCGAACTCACGCAGGCATAACTGGCGTTGGTTGCCGTCGACGAACACCTCGTAAGTTCCCATATCGATCCGCAGGCGGCCGCGCTGATACGCGGGTCCAGCAGTGGGCGCGCCCTGGGCGTGAGACCGGCGCAGCACGGCGCGGATTCTCGCGACCAATTCGCGCGGGCTGAAAGGCTTGACGACATAGTCGTCCGCTCCCATCTCCAGCCCCAAAATCCGGTCAACTTCGGAACTCTTGGCCGTGAGCATAACGATCGGGAGCGCCTGCGTGGGCGTTTCCGCGCGCAGCTTCTGACACAGTTCCAGCCCCGATATCCCCGGCAGCATCAGGTCCAACACGAGCGCGTCGGGCGGGTGGCGCCGGATGGATTCATAACCCTCGGCGCCGTCCCGCGCGTCGTCCACCCCGAAGCCTTCCTGTTCGAGGTTGTAACGCACCAATGCGCGGATGTCATCCTCATCCTCTACCACCAGCACTCGCGGCAGTGGTCCCCTGCGTTCGGCTACTTCCATGCGGCTCATTTTTTGTCTTTATCCATGTGCCGGATGGTTTTGCCCTTCACCATGAAGACCACCATCTCGGCAATATTGGTTGAATGGTCCGCTATCCGCTCAAGGTATTTCGAAACGAAGAGCACCCTGGTGGCGCGCCCGATGGTGCGCGGCTCCTCGGCCATGTAGCTCAGTAGCTCCCGGAATATCTGGTAGTTGAGCTGATCAACCTCGTCGTCGCGCGCGATGACCCGTTCGGCCAACTCAGTGTCGTTGTTGACGAATGCGTCGAGGCTGTCCTTGACCATCGATTGCGCCAGCCCCGCCATCCGCGGGATGTCGATATAGGGCTTGAGCACCGCTTCGTGGTTGAGTTCCAGGGCGCGCTCGCAGATGTTGACCGCCATGTCGCCGATCCGTTCCAGGTCGGTGGTTATCTTGAGGCCGGTGGTGATGAAGCGCAGGTCGCTGGCCGCGGGCTGGCGCAGCGCGAGCAGGCGGATGCACAAGGCGTCAACGTCGATGTCCATGCGGTTGACTTCAGCGTCGCGTGCAATAGTGCGGCGCGCCTGCTCGGAGTCACGCTCGACCAGCGATTCGACGGCGTCCGATATCTGACGCTCCACCAGCCCACCCATCTGGAGCAGACTGGTGCGCAGATTGCGCAGTTCCTCTTCGTACTGCCGGTTGGTGTGTTGCGGCTGTGTATTCTCCATCGTGACAGGCTCCCCTAGCCGAACCGCCCGGTAATATATTCCTCGGTCTCGCGGCGACTGGGGTTAGTGAAGATCTGGTTAGTCTCGCCGAATTCGATCAGATCGCCGTTCAACAAAAACGCGGTATAGTCCGAGGCCCGCGCAGCTTGCTGCATATTGTGGGTTACCAGCACGATGGTGTAGGACGCCTTCAGCTCCAGGATCAGCTCCTCGATTCGTGCCGTGGAAATCGGATCGAGCGCCGAGCAGGGCTCATCCATCAGCAGCACTTCCGGCTCGACCGCCAGCGCCCGCGCGATACATAGCCGCTGCTGCTGTCCGCCGGACAGGCTGATACCGGGATCGCGGAGCTTCTCCCGAACTTCGTCCCAAAGCGCCGCCTGACGCAGGCTGCGCTCGACGATACGATCGCGCTCGGCGCGGCCCATGCGCCGGTTATTGAGCCTCAGCCCTGCGGTCACATTGTCCTCGATCGACATGGTGGGAAACGGGGTCGCCTTTTGAAACACCATCCCGATCCGCCGCCGGATCTGCACCGGGTCAATTCCAGCGGCGTAGATATCCTCGCCGTCCAGCCAGACCTGTCCTTCGGCATGATTGCCCGCCTGCACCTCGTGCATCCGGTTGAGGCATCGGACCATGGTGGACTTGCCGCATCCCGACGGGCCAATGATTGCGGTCACCTGGTTAGCCAGGATGTTGACACTGACGTTGCGCAGGGCGATTTTACCGCGGTAAAACGCGGACAGATCCACGACCCTGAGCTTTTCCGCGTCCGGCAGCTTGAGCGCAGCCTCCCGCGGCTTGCTCGCCGGCACTGGAATTATCGAAGCGGCTTGAGCCGTCCTCGCGTTATCCATCGGACTCCTAGTTCGAGCGCCAGCACGATCGCAGTCAGCACCAAAGCACCCGCCCATGCTTGACGCTGCCAATCGGCGAACGGGGAGATAGCATAAGTATAGACTTGCACGGTCAAAGACGCGATGGGCTCGCGCAAGCCGCGGGCCCAAAAACGGTTACCGAACGCGGTGAAGAGCAACGGCGCGGTCTCACCCGCCACCCGAGCGATCGCGAGGATCACACCGGTGGCGATTCCGGCGGCCGCGGTCCGCACCACGATCGAAACCGTCGTGCGCCATCGAGTAACGCCCAGCGCCAGCGCCGCCTCGCGCAGTTCATGAGGCACCAGCCGGACCATCTCTTCGGTGGTGCGTGTAATCAGCGGGATCATGATGATCCCCAATGCAAAGCCGCCGGCCAACGCGGAGAAGCCGCGCATCGGCCGCACCAGGACCGCGTAGGCGAAAATACCCACCACGATCGACGGCATCCCGATCAGAACGTCGGCGGCGAAGCGCGCCGGTGCGCTCAACGCCCCACCGTACTCGTTGAGATAAAGGCCCGCGCCGATCCCGATCGGGACACCGAGCAGGCTGGCGAGTCCAATCAGCTCGAAGGTACCGACGATTGCGTTTGCCATCCCGCCGCCGGGCTCGCCGACCGGCTTGGGTAGATGCGTGAAGAAGGGCAAATTGAGGCTCGTAAAGCCCTTGCTCAACAGGTAGGCCAGAACCAGGAACAGCGGTAGCAGCGTGATGAGGGTGGCGGCCAGTGTCAGCCCCATCATCAAATTACTCTTCAGCTTGCGCAAAAAGTAGGAGGAATCACCGCCCCTTGCGGAACTCATCGTTGCTCCCCCTGCCCTCCAACCACACCCATCACCAATCCCCGGGCAGCGGCGTTAAGCACCACCGCCAACACCATCAACACCAATCCCAATTCCACCAGCGCCGACAAATACAGGTCACCGGTCGCCTCGGTAAATTCATTGGCGATAGCGCTGGCCAAGGTGGAAGACGGCATGAACAGCGAGGCCGCAATCTCCGGACGGTTACCGATTACCATTGCAACCGCAATTGTCTCGCCCAGCGCCCGGCCCAGTCCGAGGATGATCGCGCCGACCACGCCGGAGTATCCATAGGGGATTACCGCGATACGAATCATCTCCCACTTCGTGGCGCCCAGCGCCAGCGCCGCTTCGCGCTGGCTTGCGGGAACGACTCGGAAGACCTCCGTGCATACCGCCGTGATGTAAGGAATGACCATTACCGACAGCAGCACACCCGCGGTCAGCAGACTAACGGCAATATGTGGTCCCTGGAATAGGGGCAGAAAGCCCAGGTAGCGCGCCAATACCGGGTCCACCGCGTCCCGCAGCCAGGGGCCCAGCACAAAGATGCCCCACAGCCCATACACCACGCTTGGAATCGCGGCGAGCAGTTCGACCATGAAGCCGATTCGCGTCGCCAGCCATTGGGGCAGCATCTCAACCATACAGATTGCCGCGCCCAGGCTGAGCGGCACGGCGATCAGCAGCGCGATGGCGGAGGTTGCCACCGTGCCATAGACAAAAGGCAGCGCGCCGAATTCATCGTTGACCGGATCCCAGTTGGTGCTGGTAAAAAAACTGAATCCGAATTTCACCAGCGACAGCCGCGACTCCATCGCCAGCACCACGGCAAAGCCCACCAGCAGGGCCAGCACAAGGGCGGCAAGAATCGCCGTTGAAGAGCGAAACAGGCGGTCGCCGAGGAGCCCCGGAAGAACGCGGAGTTGGTCGGAAGGCGCCGCGCGCGGAACATCCATCGCTCGCGTTTCACGCAGATCCGCCTCCGGCTCGGTCCGCGCAGACAGCTTCCTGGAGGGCTCCATATCTTTCGAGGCTAACAGGTATCCGGAGGGCCAGTGTAGGCTGAAATCGTTACAGGGGTGTTACAAAAGAGCGAATTTAACACGAAGGCGCGGGGATGACGTCGAGTCCACCCAGGTAGGGCCGCAATGCCTGCGGGATGACTACCGAACAGTCGGCCTGTTGATAATTCTCCAGCAGCGCGATCAGGGTGCGCGGCAGACCCAGCCCCGAGCCATTAAGAGTGTGCACGAATTCATTGCGGCCGGTCTTTTCGCTGCGAAAGCGGATCTGCGCGCGCCGGGCCTGAAAATCCCAGCAGTTGGAGCAGGAGCTGACCTCCAGCCATTCGCCGCATCCGGGCGCCCAGACTTCAACGTCGTACTTGGCGGCCGCCTGGAAGCCCAGGTCACCCGTACCCATCCGGATCACCCTCAACGCAAGTCCGAGCCGGCGGCAAACCTCGCACGCGTGTTCCACCAGGGAATCCAGCTCGGTGTCGGAACGGTCCGGATGAACCAGCTTGACCATTTCGACTTTGTCAAACTGATGACCGCGCTTGATTCCGCGTACATCGCGCCCGGCGGACATCTTTTCGCGCCGGAAGCAAGGTGTGTAGGCAGTCAGGTAAATCGGCAGCCGCTCGGGGTCGAGGATCTCGCGCGCATGAAAATTGGTCAGGGGAACCTCCGCGGTGGGAACGAACCAGTAATCATCCTCGATGTCCCGGTACATGGTATCGGCAAACTTGGGCAGATGGGCGGTGCCGGTGACGGTCTCAGTGTTGACCATCAGGGGCGGTGCGACCTCGGTGTAGCCCTGCTCGCGCTTCAGATCCAGCATCATCGCCACCAGCGCACGCTCCAGCCTCGCTCCCATCCCGACCAGGAAGTAGAAACGGCTGCCGGCAAGTTTCACGCCGCGCTCGAAGTCGATAATGCCTAGCTTCTCGCCCAGCTCCCAGTGCGGCAGCGGGGTGAAGTCCAGGCGGCGCGGCTCACCTTCGCTGCGCACGACGGCGTTGGCGCTTTCGCCCTCGCCTTCCGGCACCCACGGCCGCGGCAGGTTGGGGACCAGTAACATTTGCCGGGTGAATTCAGCCTCGACTTCCGCCAGTTCACGCTCGCCCTGCCCGATTTGCTCCCCCAGCGCGCGCATCTCGGCGCGTCGCGACTCGCGCTCCGCCGGGGCCATCTTGCCCAGTTCCTTGGACTCGCGGGTGCGGCGCGCGCGCATCTCGTCCAACTCGTGCTGGAGCTTGCGGCGGCGCGCGTCAGCGGCCAGCAACCGGTCAACGTCCTCGGCTGGAAATCCGACCTTCCTCAACTCCGTCTTGATGCGGTCGGGTTCTTCGCGAATAAGCCTGATGTCCAGCATCAAAATGCGTCCTTGATAATCTCCAGCCGCCACCGGCCCTGGATGCGTGATACCGCCACCACGTCTCTCATCGGCCGCTCGTCCATCGCACGAGCGCGCACGTATAGTGCGGCAGCCCGCCGGATACGGTACTGCTTGAGGCCATGCACCGACTCCTCGGGCGTCCCGGCTCCAAAGCTCGCGCGGGTCTTCACCTCGACGAAAACCAGCGTATCACCGTCCCACGCGATAGCGTCGATCTCGGCGCCGCCGGCGCGAAAGTTGCGCGCCACGACCCGGTAGCCTTCGCGCCGCAGGCGGCGCACCGCAAGCCGCTCGCCCTTGGCGCCCAGCGCTATCCTGCCATCATCAGCGCCGCCAGCGAAGAGAAGCTGCTTAAGTCGAGCAAACCAATGCGGTGAACGCGTTCCCATCCCCCTTTTGATTCTGCCCGGTGTTCTAACCGCGGCTGGAACCGGACCTGCGACGCACGCCCCAGGTTAGTTCTAGGCATTTAGACATAAGGACTCAAGATGCAGCGATATTCGCGCAGCAGCCTGCTCTTTTGTGTGATTGCAAAAAATATCTGTGCCTGCGAGATCGTGGAGAAATCGCCGGCACCCGCTCTTCGTGCCGATCTTTTTCTTTGGATTAATTGAAGCCTTGCCATTTGACGGTTAGGCTGGGAAGAGCGTAGCTTCGTACTGTACAAAGGACTGTGGTACCGCCCTTGTTTGCTGCTCCGCAAGCAAATGGGCATGGGCAAGACGCCAGAACCGGGCGCATCGCAACGATTTGAAATCACGCCGAAGCCGTTCTCCGGCGGGAGGCGAATAAGAGAGGTGAATCGATGGAAGCACTCAAGTACATCTCGGCGGATTCGCACGTCGTCGAGCCCGCCGACTTTTGGGTAAAGCGCCTGGACAAGAAATATGAGGACCAGGCGCCGCGCGTGATCGTTAAGGAAACCAAGGAGGGCCCCACCTACGCATTTCGCATCCCTGGATTGTTTGATCTTCCGATCCTGGCGGAGTTGTTCGCCGCCGGCCAGAACGTGAATCGGTCGGGCGAATTGCTGCGCGAGGCCAGCGACGACTTCAAAAAATTCGTCACCTCCTCGGCCGGTTACGAGCAGGCCCGCCCTGGCGCATGGGACCCGGTGGAAAGAATCAAGGACCAGGAACTCGACGGGGTGAGCGCCGAGGTCCTGTACACATCGCTGGGGATGCCGCTGTTTCAGATCACCGACCAGGAATTGCAGGGGGCGTGCTTCGGCGCGTACAACACCTGGTTGGGAGAATTCTGCTCAAGCAATCCGAAGCGGCTGATTGGATTGGCGCTGGTTCCGATGTGGGACATCCCATCCGCCGTCAAGGAACTGACGCGCTGCGCCAAAGCTGGTCTGCGCGGGGCCGAAATATGGGGTAATGCGCCGGACGACAAGCCTTATTCGAATCCGATGTACGATCCCTTCTGGCAGGCAGCGCAGGACCTCAACATGCCGGTCTCGCTGCATGTGGGGACCAGCGTGATGCCCCGGCGGCCTGGCGGCAATCCCTTAACCTCGCGCATGGAAGGTTTCACCAACGCTATTCACCCGATTCAGCAGGCCATTACCGCGCTGACCCTTAACGGCGTCCTGGAGCGTTACCCGGGGCTCAAGATCGTGTCGGCCGAAAACGACATCGGCTGGCTTCCGCATCTGGTGTGGCGGCTTGACCATGCGTATCGGCACTATGGTGCACTCTCCGGCATCAAGCTGAAGGAAATGCCGAGCCACTACCTGAAGCGACAACTCTTCGGCACGTTTGAGGACGAGCCGTTCGGCGCGGAATCCCTGCAACGCTTTGGCGCCGACAATTACATGTGGGCGTCAGACTATCCGCACGGCGTCTCGACCTGGCCGCGCTCGCGCGGAGCAATTGATAAGGATTTCGCCGGCGTGCCCGCGGCGACCAGGAACAAGATCATCCTGGACAACGTCAAGCGCTGCTACAATCTGGACGCGTAAGCGTATCGCATGCGGGGAGGCGTCGCCTTCGACGGCTCCCCGCGCTCTTCTCGACTCGGTAAACATCGTTGCAATCATCGCGAAGTGTGCGGCGGCGCGCTTCGCGAGATTCGTTGGTGAAGAAGCTTATTGACGGAAGCTTAGGTGGTGGCGGCGGTAGGACTTGAACCCACACCAGAAGGTAACGACGGGACGTCTGATGATGAAAAATCGGAGAACCGTGATGAGGCTCAATTTCCCGAACCCGATTGGTTCGACGTCAAGCGTTCTCCCAACGAGCACGTCGCCCTCGGCCACGGCGAGCATTTCTGCCTCGGCGCCAACCTGGCGTGTCTGGAACTGATCAAACATATACCGGTGAGATTCACCCGTCCCGCGCGGCCGCATGATGAAGCGGCGACATGAATCGCCTCACGATATCATCAGGCTCAGGATGTATTAAAACATCCGCGCGGAAGGTGCCGGCTGTGACCGGCTGAAGTATTTTGTTCGCTCACCACCCCGGTGTTGATCGCAAGCTTAACCAGAATTAGGGCCGGACTTAGAATCTTGTTGGGGAAAAACAGCAGGGCGACCGGAACAGTAAGAGATCGGCCTGGCGGCCACCATCAGCGAGGATGGCCGCGAACACTTCGTGGGGGTCGGCCGCTGCCTGAGGCCAAGGCCCCAAACCCGTTCGGGAGACAAAGGTTGGAGCTGAAGTGCCAGCGGAGAGCGACGAGTCCCAATCTGAAGCCTCACAATCATGCTTCCCGCCGAATGGAAACTCGGGAACGCCCCCGTTACCGGTAATCCAAAATGGTCCGGGTACCAATCAGCGAGTCAAATAGCCGGTGTGACCCATCATCAGCATTATCGAAAGCCTACCTTGTTGACCCTCGTTCAGTCCATGCGCTCTATCGCTTTCCCGTCGTCGTTCTCCGGCATTTCGGTTTCGTTCGAAGCGCGGAGTTCATAATGGCAAAGACCTACGCGGTGCCGGCTCGGGGAAAAGCGTCGACGAACTTGTCCGTGAGGGTGCCAGGGTGGGTTGGACGGTAGTTGTCGCACGGCCCGTTGTGGAAAAGAATGCGCCAACCCCATAGTGCGCGCCCGGCGACGCTAACTATACATGCAGCCTTTTTAGTAATCTTCCAGTTGTTAACGGCCCGAACTTGGCGACGAGGGGATCGCCAAAGTGCGCGGGGAGGCAGCCGGCGTGGGTGTACCACTCGATTATCGGCGGAAGAATCCGCTGCTTGAGCTATCGACGTAGTAGCTCGAATCGACGCGGAGGGTTGTCTGATTGTGGGAAAGGCAGGGGCCAAGGAATCAACTCAACGTTGGGTCACTCGCCATGGCGTGCTGGATGCGCACGGCGAAGACGTGGCGGCGCTGGTTGGGGCCGGGAGTCACCTGTTCTGCAGGCTTTCCAAGAGGGGCAGTCGCATGAACGCATGCGTCGTCAACGTCCGACTTCCGTCATCCGAAATAACACCGGACATCCCTGTGCGCACCAACATCGAGGTAATCGAGGCCGAAGCCCGCGCCAAGGGCTGGCCGGCCGAAGCTACTGAGGATCCTGCTGCCCGGAGTGGGGCTGGAAGGCGATTGGGTGAAATTGGCTAATTTTCGTCGCACCCATGCATGGGGGATATGTTTGTGGGGGCTGGCATTAACTCTAATCGTATTCGGCGCCGGCGGGGCTTTGGCGCAGCAAGCGCTGGAGGTGCCGATGCCGAAGACCCAGTCAACTCGGTTATTGCGCAAGCAGACCGATCCGACAGCTCTACCGCTGACCCCGCCCGCTAATAATGTGCAGACCATTCCTGCTGTCCGATCGCCTCCTCCCCCGACTTCGAGCGCCGCGCAGCCCGTGGCGGAACTACCCCAGGCGGCGACTCCGCAGCCCGAACCAGCACTGCCTGCGGTCTTTCGCGGTTGCTGGCGCGCTGTAGTCGAAGAGGTGGATCAGATGCAGCGGCTACCCAGCGCTTCTCATTTGGGTGTGTGGATGCGGAAGACCTATAGGCTGTGCTATCGCCGCGTCGGCAACGGTCCCTTTCGGGCGACCTTCACCGAAGCGGGCGTTGAGGGCAGGCGTATCATCAATAGCAGCGGACGCCTGAACCTGGTCTCAACAGACGGGCGCAGTTACGCCAAGATGCGCGGCTATTTGCATTTCGATGAATTGAGCGATTCCGCGGCGCCGATATGGTGGGGCACGTCAACCTTCGCGGTCGATGAAGTTACAGATCTGCAATGTACAATCGAGCCTGACGGCATACATGCGACGGGAGTTGTCTATGGCGAGCGCGATGGTACGCCTTGGTTTCGTGCGTGGTGGCATACGACGTTTCTACACGTCGCCATATCCGAATAGTGCGCAAAGGTGCTGCAGTCGAAACGCGTTTAAGGGACTTCATGGTCTTCTTCCACCTTGATTATTGAGGCACACTCGGTATCTACCGTCCTAATCACCGGAGCATCGGGAAACCTTGCAGCCGCCTTCCGCGCCGGCTGTCGTGTGAGCCGGTTAAGCTGCGCCTGATCATGCATTGCACGCCGTTGCCCGGCAATTTAGTTGACAACGCGATGAACGATCTTGTCCGCGCTCACCTGGCCCAGCCGAATAGACTAGACACCGCACTTAAAGGGGTAGACTGTGTAGTTCATTTCGCGGGAGTCCTTTTCAGGCCGCAGCCAGCCAGATTTCTTCTCGAAACCAACACTCGATATTTTTCCAATTTGCTTCGAGCTGCTATGGCGGCCGGCGTTGGCCGGGTAATTCTGATCTCCTTTCCAAATGTTGAGAGACCAACCATTCCGGAGCATCCGAGCACCGATCGGTTAGACCGTGTGCCAATTTCGGTTCATGCGCGTACGCGGCTTGAGCAGGAGCGCCTGCTATTCGAAACAACACACGGAACCAACACGGCTCCCGTCGTCCTGCGTTCGGCTACAGTGTACGGGCCAGGCATCCTGATGATCGAGGCCGCGCGATGGCTGGCGCAGCGAAGATTGCTGGCAATGTGGCGTAAACCCACATGGTATCATTGTTATTCAAATCCGGGATTTCCTCGACGCGACAGCAGCGGCGTGTATCAAGCCGTCAATCGGCGGCATCTACCAGCTCGCCGATGAGTCACCGATCACGATCCAACAGTTTCGATGAGGCAACCGGGCGTGTAGGACGTTGCACGCCCATGGCGTCTGCCCTGGTGGATGATCCTGACCGCTGCGGCTTCCTGCGAGCTGTTCGCGACGGTCTTCAGAACCATGTCTCCGCTGACAATGGATTTTGTTCGCCTGGGTCGCGTCGATCACTGCTGCAACACTCGGCGGACGCGGGCAGAACTGTTACCGCAACTCAGCTATCTGACCTACGAGCAGGGAAAATCTACTTTACGATAGGTCGAATTGGCTCAAGCGTTCTCCCAACGGCTGCGGACGTCGCGACCCTGCTGGGTGTCAATCTCCTCCGCTTCCAGCACGAGGCAGTGCGAAGGAGTGATCAGGTTCACTCGGAGCTGGGCATCCCCGTGATGGACTGAAAACTGCCGAGCCGTCCATCTGATATACTCGGGCCCCTTTCGTTTACAGCGACACGCGCCGTGAAGTAGCGGACCACATCGAAAATCATCGCACTGCTACTGCCGTGGCTCCCTCGCCATCGAACGGCCATGTAAGCGGGTTGCGCCAGCTAATAGCGCGGCGATCAAAGCACTCCTGTTCCAGGGTTATCGTCCCTAGTCGCTGTTGAACGCTGCCACAGCCGCCGGGTACGTCCTCTGAGCGGACACAGCGTGCTCAAACATGCTCTTCAACTGCGCGACCTGGTTAGACTGATGCTCGAGGCGCACGGTTAACTGCCGAATCTGCTCTGCCTGACGCCGGTTGTCTTGGATTTGCTTCTGCAGCCGTTCGTCGTGCTGCTGCAACAGGTCGTCCTGCTGCTGCAACTCGTTCAGCAGCATCGGGATTAGCTCGTGGTAACGTACGCTAACCAATTTGCCATCCGCGTCGTAACTGACCAACTCGGGATAGATGCGCGCCACTTCCTCCGCAATGAGTCCGTACTGACGCTCGCCGTGCGCGTCCTGCTTGTAGCGGAAAGTCACCGGACGCAGCTTCATCAGATTGTCGCTTGCGCTATCCATGTCGTGGATGTCGCGCTTATAGCGTGCCGAGGACACTACGATGCCCAGCTGTCCAGTGCCGTTTACCACTACGGCGCTGCCGCCCACCAGAGTGCCGCTGATGCCGGCGATAAAGGCCCTGGTTTGAGTCCCTTGTGTTCCAATGCGAATCGTTTTGGACTCGGCGGCTGCTCCCAGGTTTCCGATATCGATATTGTTGCTTCCGGTGGTCAGGTTAAAGCCGCCTGCCGGTCCGACTGCGATGTTGCTCTGGCCGGTGGTGTTGTTGGCGAGCGCCAAACGCCCCAAGGCGACATTGAGGCTGCCGGTGGTGTTGGCGAATAGAGCAGTGCGCCCGGTCGCTGTGTTGTCCAGTCCCGTAGTATTGGCGCGCAGAGCGTTCAATCCCATCGCAGTGTTGTTCGAGCCGGTTTTGTTGTTTTGCAGGGCGCCAAATCCAGTTGCCGTATTATTGGCGCCGGTGGTCGTTTGCTGTAGGGCATTCGCCCCGTCGGCGGTGTTGTTGGAGGTGGTAGCGAACAGAAGGGTATTGATCCCGGTGGCGGTATTGTTGCTCCCTGTGGTGTTGCTTTTAAGTGCGCTCAACCCGGTCGCAGTGTTGAAGGAACCGGTAGTGTTGGCCAGGAGAGCGCCCACTCCGGTAGCGGTATTCTGGGTGCCGGCCGTGTTCTGCTGCAGTGCGCTCACCCCGGTTGCGGTATTGTTGTCGGCGTTGTTGTTCCTCAAAGCGTTGACGCCGGTCGCGGTGTCGCTGGATCCGCCGGTATTAAACACCAGTGCGTTGGAGCCTGTTGCCGTATTGCTGTTGCCGGTTTTATTTTCTCTGAGGGCATTCTCTCCCGTGCCGGTATTGCTGATCCCTATGGTGTTTTGTTTCAGTGCTTCGAATCCGGCCGCGGTATTGTTGAAGCCCGTGGTATTAAACACCAGCGCGTTAACCCCGGTAGCCGTATTATCGTTGCCGGTAGTGTTCTTTTGCAGAGCATTTTCTCCCACAGCGACGTTGAAAAAGCCGGTGGTGTTTTCCTGAAGCGCATTAAAACCGACCGCGGTGTTGTCGCCGCTGATGTTGTGAAAAAGCGCGCCACTTCCAACAGCTGTGTTGTTGCCGCCGGAAGTGTTGCTGAAGAGTGCGGCGTCCCCTAAGGCGGTGTTGAAGCTACCGGTCGTGTTGGAAGCGAGCGCGTTGATTCCGTGGGCGGTGTCTTTGAAGCAGGTCGTGCAGTTTTCGAGTGCGTTCGCCCCAACCGCGGTGTTGCTGCCGCCGGTGGTGTTGGATATGAGCGCCAGGAAGCCAACGGCGGTGTTGTTGGCACCGGTCGTGTTGAACTCCAGGGCGTCCACGCCAACCGCGGTATTGTTGCTGCCGCTGTTACTGTTATCGAGGGCGAACACTCCGACGGCCGTGTTGTCGAAACCGGTGTTACTCCTGAGCGCGCTGATTCCAACCGCGGTGTTCTCCGCGCCGCCGTTGCCGCTGAGGGCTCCATTCCCGTACGCGGTTTGGAGGGCCGAGCAGAAACCACCGCAGCCTTGCGCGGCTGCTCTGCCCGCGACAGAAAGCCCGATCGCCACGACGACCGATGCAATGAGAGCCGTTCTTGCCGAGCTGTCCAATCTATGCAGCACCATTGTTGGATCCTCCCGAGAACTCATTGTTTTTGCTTGTTCGTTTTTCTTCTGAATTTCCTTCTAATCCCTATGATTGTTCCACCTTCAACCTAATATTACTTGCTCTGAAAAGGCAAGGATTTACTTACGTGTAAAGCAGTACACTCACCATCCAACAGGCGAGTTCTACCCCGCAATCGCGAGCTCCCTAAAGGCGACGCACTGCAAGACGCTGCGCAAGGCGTTACCGGATAAGGGCGCTCAGGAAAGACAGCACGAAACGTGTTCGGCGTTCTGCCTAAGGCGAATGGCCGATGCTGTCGAGGACGAACTGCTCACAGCGAATCCGGTGCCGCAGTGGGCCCGGAGGAAGGCTGCGCGAGTCGCGCAATCAAACTCAGACCCGCTGACAGTCGCGGAGGTCGAGGAATTTGTTCTGCCGTGCCGGAGTGGTATCGAGATCTCTACTACATCTGGTTCCGGGTTGGTTGGCGCCCTTCGGAGATCCTCGCGATTCGAGTCGACTGGCTGGACTTCCACCGGCAGATGGTTCATTTGAAGCGCGGACGGATCGCGAGATGGGGCGGACTGGAAGCTCCCCCAAGACGGGCGAACGGGAAGTTGATTGCAGCTACGATCTCACTATTTTTCATACCTTCATTCAGCTACGGCGTCGATCCCTGGGGACCGGCAAGCGCTGCTACAGTCTGGACGCGTAAAGGTATCGGATGCGGGGAGGCGTCGCCATCGACGGCTCCACGCGCTTTTCACGACTTTCTAAACATCGTTGCAATCATCGCGAAGTGTGCGGCGGCGCGCTTCGCGAGAATCGTTGGTGAAGAAGCTTACTGACGGAAGCTTAAGTGGTGGCGGCGGTAGGACTTGAACCTACGACTCCGCGGATATGAGCCGCGTGCTCTAACCAACTGAGCTACGCCGCCACTGAATTGGACAGATTAGCTGGGGACGCCGAGGGACGAAAGGGGGCTTGCCTGCTAGTGGCGCAGGGATTTCAGGCGATGGCTGCTCACCTTTCGGCTGCCGCGGTTGACCTGGAAGCATCGCGCCTCGGTAAATTCCACGCAGCTCAGTTTTCCCCCGTACACTAGTCCGGTATCGAGTCCCACCTTGTACGGCAGGTCCAGCATCACGTCGCGCATCGGAGTATGGCCGAAGATCACCGTATGCCCCAGGTCATGCGGATTCGCGATAAATTCCTGGCGAATCCACAACATGTCCTCGGCGTCCTGATCCTCGAGCGAGCGCAGCGGATGAACTCCGGCGTGGACAAATAGATAGGGCGGGCGCAAATAGCTGGTTTCCAGCTTTTGCAGGAAATCGAGATGCTCCGCCGGCAGCAGCTGGGCCGCCTCCTCGAGATGCATTTCGTCGATGTCGTAGCTCGCCATGGTGGAGAAGCCGCCGTTGAAAAGAAACGATTCGCCGTAATGCCCCGGCATCCCCAGGAAATGCAGCATCATGTCCTCATGGTTTCCCTTGAGGAAAACGGTCGCGGGATTGCGCTGCTTATAGTCAATCAAAATCTCGATTACGTCCCGGGCCGAAGGACCGCGGTCAACGTAGTCACCGACGAAAATCACGGTGTCGTCCGGGCGGGCATCAACCGCCCTCAGCAGACTGTCCAATTCCTGTGGACAACCGTGAATGTCACCAATGGCGAAAACGCGCGCGTCCCTTCTCCAAGCCATTATCTAGCAGTCTAGCACTGTTTTACCGAGCAATGCACCAATCGCTGTTTGGTCGTCCAGCAGCATGCGCGCAGCCGTGTAAGGATTGAGGCGGCCAGCGCGCACCGACTCCACCAGCTCGCGCGCGCTGCCGTTGCCCAAAGCGTTTTTTGCCCGTTCTTCGAGTTGGCCGGTAAGTATCTCAACGAACTCATGTGCCCGATGCTGGCGCTCGGCTTGCGGGTCGGTGTGGGTGCGCAAGTATTCCAAATGACGGTCCAATTGCTGCATCAGGGGTTCGATTCCGCGGTCGTTAGCCGCCTCCGTCAACAACACCGGAGGCCGCCATCCGTCGCCGCCGCGCAGATGAACGTTTAGTTCCAGTTCGGCCTTGACCCGGTCGGCGCCGTCGCGGTCGGCCTTGTTGACCACGAAGATGTCCGCGATTTCATTCAAGCCCGCCTTCATGATCTGGATACCGTCTCCGCCTTCCGGCACGGTTACCACGACCGTGGTGTGAGCCAGATCCATGATGTCGAGTTCGGTCTGCCCCACTCCCGCGGTCTCGACAATAATAGCGTCGAACTTGAACGCCTCGAGCAGCGTTACGATTTGGCGCGCAGCCCGGCTCAGACCGCCGTGGCTGCCACGCGTTGACAAGCTGCGGATATAAACCCCGGGGTCGCTGTAATGGTCGCCCATCCTGACGCGGTCGCCGAGCACGGCGCCGCCCGAAAAGGGGCTTGACGGATCGATCGCCAGCACGGCGACCTGCTGCTTGCGCGCCCGCAGCTTGGTCACCAGACGATCGATGAGGGTGGATTTACCGGCGCCCGGCGGCCCCGTGATGCCAACGACATGGGCCTGGCCCGCGCGGCTGTAAAGCCGCTCCATCACAGTGGCAACGTCGGCGCTGCGATTTTCCACCAGCGTAATCAGGCGGGCCAGCGCCAGCCGGTCGCCTTGCGCAAAACGGCTGAGCAGTTGCTCCAGCCGGTTATTGGTCGCGTCGCTCATCAAGCACCAAGGTTATCTGAATCAGTAATCTAAGTGTACCAGAGGGCGCGCCGTCGCACTCGCATCCCGGTCGAGCACTGGTAATTGCGTCGCTTTTGGATAAGGTGCCGCGCTCGCGCCGGATAGCGGCGTTGTTTTTGATCCCCCGCGTCCGTATTCTGATTGCTGATATGAAACCGCTGGAGCTTTACAGCGACTGGCGTATCGTGGCCGGCGTGGTTCTGATCCTGCTCGGCACAGGGAACTGGCTGGTCGGGCTCAACGGTATCGTTCAGTATCGCCGCCTGGTGGTTGCGACTTCGCCCAACGCGGACCTTTACCGCAATTTCGACGAGTTGGACGCGCGCACCGACGGCGCGGTGCTCGCTCCGTTAACGCAGGATGAAAGGACAGTCTCCTATGCCGCCGCGCAGATGGATTTCTATCACGCGGTATACCTCACCGGATGTATCCTGTTTGCGCTGGGCATGATGGTTTCACTGATGGCGTTCATCGGCACGATTCGCCGTGAGGCACGCGACGCCCTGGACGCAAGATTCCGCAATCAGATACCGCACGCCGATGATCAAACGCTTGGAACTGCTGACGCCCGCCAAAATCAACCTCTTCCTGCGTATAACAGGGCGCCGCGCTGACGGCTATCACGAACTTGATTCGGTCTTCCTCCCGGTGTCGCTGTTCGATCGCATTGAGATCGAAGCAGGCGACGCCGAAACCAGCGCGGTAATAATCCACTCCAACTCGCCGGATATCCCGCTCGACGATACCAACCTGGCGGCGCGGGCCGCCAGACTTTTCATGAATGAAAAGGGCTTACGCTGGCGGCTGGAAATCTATCTCCATAAGAAAATTCCGGCGGGAGCGGGGCTGGGGGGCGGTTCCAGTGATGCAGGCGCAGTGCTGCGCCTGATGGCGCAGCTGCATGGAATCGATCCGTCGCAGCTTGCCCCCCTGGCGTTGCAATTGGGTGCGGATGTTCCCTTTTTCCTTGATCCGCGGCCAGCGCGCGTCGCTGGCATCGGCGAACGGATCGAATATCTGGAACCCGAGTGCCGTTCTCACCTCGCCATAGGCATACCGCCGATCGCGGTATCCACTGCGGAAGTATATCGCCACCTGGAACCGCGCAAATGGAGTGGTCCCGGACCGGCCAACCTGCCAGAGACGCTTGAGAGCCTCTGCGCAGCACCGAACCTTCTGATCAACGACCTGGAAAGTGTGGCTCTGGTGCGCTATCCACTGATCGCCGAAGTTAAAGCACAGTTTCAGAATCTCGGCGCGGCGGGTACTTTGATGTCGGGCAGCGGAAGCGCTGTTTTTGCGCTGTTTGGAAGCGCCCGGCAAGCCGCGCGGGCAGTGGAGTCGGCGGCCGCACGGATGCCTGAAACAAGATTTTTCACAGCGTGGGTTCTTGGGGCCGGCTAGTCATCAACAAGCTTTGGCACAGTTGTTGACCTATGTTAAAAGCTTAATTGACAAAGTTTTAACCCGGCCATAACATCGCGAGCGAATCCATCCTAGCAGGTGCGGGTCGCCAATCGCTTCTCCTTTGCGACGGAGATAAAGTTGAGGAGGAGCGGGCTACGGGAGCTTTTCCGCAACCTGCTGGAGCTGCGCAACGGCCTGAACGCTCGGTTCAAACCCAGCTCGGGTTTTGCTTCCTACGCCAGGGATCGCGTTAGCCGCTGCCAGGGAGTGCAGGGACGGCGACGCAGGCTGGTCTGTATTGCAATGGCGCATGGCTAATGATGGCCACCATTCGGGATGCGGGTTACGGAAAGCGGCGGGCATTAGTTGGGCGGTCGCCAAGCTGGTAAGGCACCAGGCTTTGGACCTGGCATTCGAAGGTTCGAATCCTTCCCGCCCAGCCAAACGACCCAATCCTCGGCACAGCCGGGACCACGACGATAAGGGACGAAAGAGGTCGGAAGAGCGATGCCTGAGCGGGCGAAAGATGAGCTGAAGATTTTCACGGGCAACTCCAACCCTGGGTTGGCGCGCGAGGTGTCCGCGGTTCTCGGCGGGCGTCTGGGCAATGCGGAGGTGGGCCGTTTCCCCGATGGTGAAGTAATGGTTGAGATTCGGGAGAACGTGCGCGGCGGCGACTGTTTCGTGATGCAATCCATCTGCACCCCGCCCAACGACAATCTGATGGAGCTGTTGCTGCTGATGGACGCGTTGCGCCGTGCCTCCGCCAAGCGCATCACCGCGGTGATTCCCTACTTCGGCTACGCCCGTCAAGACCGTAAGGTTGCGCCGCGAGTGCCAATCAGCGCCAAACTGGTGGCTGACCTGATCACCACCGCCGGAGCATCGCGCGTGATGACGGTCGACCTGCATGCCGGCCAGATCCAGGGCTTTTTCAACATCCCGGTGGACAACCTGTTCGCGATGCCGGTGCTGATTCCGTATTTGCGCAAACGCATTGATAACAAACGCGTCACCGTGGTGTCGCCCGACGCCGGCGGTGTGGAACGAGCGCGCGCGTTCGCCGTCCGTCTCAATGCCAGCCTGGCAATCATAGACAAGCGCCGCCGGCGCGCCAGTGAAGTCGCCGAGATGCAGTTGGTCGGCGACGTCACCGACGCGACCGCTATCCTGCTCGATGACATGATCGACACCGCAGGAACGGTTACCGAGGCCGCCAAGGTAGTGCTCAAGGCCGGCGCCGTTGAGGCGATCGCATGCGCCACTCATCCGATCCTGTCGGACCCGGCATGCGAGCGGCTCAATCACTGCCAGGTTCAGGAAGTAATCACCACCAACACCGTTCCCCTGCGGCCCAAGGCGGTGGCTGAACTCCGCAACATCAAGGTGCTGTCAGTGGCGGAGCTAATCGCCGAGGCCCTGCACCGCATTCATAATGAGGAATCAGTCAGCTCGCTGTTTCTGTAAGATGGCCGCTTGCAGAAGGCCAAGTTTTTCCGATGGTATCGGGCGCACCGAAACGTCAAAATGAATATTCGGAGTTCTTAATCGATGGAGACACTCGATCTTAACTGTGAGAAACGTGAGTTGGGAACCAAGGGGCAGGTCCGTGCCCTGCGCCGCACGGGCAAGGTTCCCGCGATCGTTTATGGTCCAAAAAGGACCGCCACGCCGATTGCGGTAGCCGGCTTGAGCCTCAGGGCCTCTGTCACCACCGACGCCGCGCAACGCCTGCTCAGGTTGAAAGCGGCCGAGCCCGATCTCGACGGTTGTCATGTGATCATAAAGGACGTACAGCGCGCTCCGTTATCGGGCGATTTGCTCCACGCCGATCTTTACGAGGTCGATCTCACTGCAAAACTCCAGGTGACGGTACCGTTGCGCTTCCACGGCAAGCCCAAGGGCGTCGCGGATGGGGGAATCCTGCAGCCGTTGGTTCGCACGATTGATGTCGAATGCTTGCCGACCGATATTCCCGAAGCGATCGACGTCGATGTTTCCGACCTGGGCATCCACGATGCGATTCACATCTCCACCCTGCAGTTCAGCCCTAACGTGACGCCGGTGTTCGACAGTGACATCGCGATCGTCACGGTATTGCCGCCCACCGTCGAAGCGGCGCCTGTGGCCGCGGAAGCAGCGCCGGAAGAAGGAGCCGCCGCCCCGGCAGAGGGAGCCGAAGCCGCTGCTCCGGCTGCTGGCGACGCCAAAAAGGCCGCACCACCCGCCGGCGAAGCCAAGGGCGAGGCCAAGAAGGCGGAGCCTGCCGCGAAGAAGTAGGGCCCGAAGTGATAAGATGGCATTGCGGGCAGCGAAGGTATTTCGGTCCTTCCCTGCCCGGAATGCCGCGCCGTGAGCTAATCCGATCGGCGTTGCGCAGTTCCCCAAATTTCTCCGAGGGAACAGACGATGAGGGGTTGAGGGGTCGGCCATGAGCTTTGTCCATCTCCACGTTCACACCCAATACAGCCTGCTCGACGGCGCCAATAAACTTGGTCCGTTGCTTGACCACGCCAAGCAATCCGGGATGCCCGCGATTGCGATCACCGACCATGGCAACATGTTCGGGGCGGTTGAGTTCTACAAAAAGGCTGTGGAGCGCGGGATCAAGCCGATTATCGGCTGCGAGGCCTACCTGGCGCCCGGCAAACGCACCGACCGCAGTTTCGCGGTCAAGGCCGATGACGTCGAAGGCGCCGGCAACTATCATCTGATTCTGCTGGTCCAGAACCACGCTGGTTACCGCAACCTGTGCCAGTTGCTGAGTGCCGCCTATCGCGAGGGCCTGTACAACAAACCGCGCATCGACAGGGAAATCCTCCAAGAACATTCCGAAGGCCTGATCGTGCTCTCCGGATGCCTGTCGGGTGAGTTAGCCCGTGCGGTGCGCGCCGGGCGGACCGACAAGGCGCGCGAAGTGGCCGAGTCTTACGCACAGATGTTTCCCGGCCGCTTCTACATCGAATTACAGGACAACAAGCTTCACGGACCCTACAACGAGGCGCTGCGCGATATCGCCAACAGCATCGGCCTGCCGATGGTAGCCACCAATGACTGCCATTACCTGCATCGCGAGGACGCGCGTGCACACGAGGTTCTGCTCTGTATCCAGACCGGCAAGACGATGGCGGACGAGACCCGTTGGCGTTTTGATACCGACGAACTCTACGTCAAGACGCCCGCGGAGATGGAGGCGGCGTTCGCGGATGACAATTCACCGGTGCGCAACACCGTTGAGATCGCCAACCGCATCGACTTCCAGTTCGACTTTAGCAAGTTCCATTTCCCGCAGTATCAAATGCCGCACGACGACGGCCATTCGTTAAGCGGCCACCCTGGCGCGGAGGCTCTGGCGGAGGAAAGCGTCGAAGAAAGCAAACTTCAACGGTTACTTGAAGAACGAACGCGGGCCGGGCTGGCGGCGCGGCTGGAGGAAATCCGCGCTCGGCGTGGTGATTTTGACGAGACCCCCTATCATCAACGACTCGATCGCGAGTTACCCGTAATCCGCGAGATGGGCTTTTCGGGTTACCTGTTGATCGTCGCCGACTTCATCAATTATGCGCGCGGCCTGCGTATTCCGGTGGGGCCGGGACGAGGATCGGTGGTGGGCAGCCTGGTTTCCTACGCACTGCGAATAACAGAACTCGATCCCATCGAGCACAAGCTGCTGTTCGAGCGATGGCTCAACCCCGGGCGCCGCTCGATGCCCGATATCGACGTGGATTTCTGCTTCGAACGCCGCGACGAGGTGATCGAATATGTGCGGCGCAAATACGGCGAGGAGCGGGTCGCGCAAATCATCACGTTCGGCACGATCAAGGGCAAGCAGGCGATCCGCGACGTAGGGCGGGTTCTGGGGCTTTCGTTCGCCGACACCGACCGCATCTGCAAACTCTATCCCGCGCCCAAGCAAGGCCGCGACTTCCCGCTCGAGGATGCCCTCAAGATGGAGCCGCGCCTGCGCGAGGAACGCCAAAAGTATCCCGACCTGTTCGAATTCGCATTCAAGCTCGAAGGCCTGCTGCGGCACGCCTCGCGCCACGCCGCCGGCGTGGTGATCGCCGACGGGCCGCTGGACGAGATGGTCCCGCTTTACGCCGACAAGGACCGCGCCCAGGGTGCTCCTGCGATCACGCAGTACTCGATGAAGTTTGTCGAGGACATCGGACTGGTCAAGTTCGACTTCCTCGGCCTCAAGAACCTGACTCTGATCCAGGATACCCTCGAGTTGATCAGGGCCAGCGGCCAAACTCCACCCGACCTGAACCGCTTGCCCCTGGACGACGCCAATTCCTACCGATTGCTGGCGCGTGGCGACACGGTCGGCGTGTTCCAGATGGAAGGCTCGGGGATGCGCCGCTTCATTTCCGATCTCAAGCCGAGCTGTTTCGATGACATCATCGCGGCTGGCTCACTCTTCCGTCCCGGTCCGCTCGACGCGGTAGAAGACGGCAAGACCATGGTGCAGCATTACGTCGATCGCAAGCACGGACGCGAGACAGTCAAGTATCCGCATCCGCTGCTCGAGCCTGTCCTGCGCGATACCTACGGCGTCATCATCTACCAGGAGCAGGTGATGCGGGTGGCGCAGGCCCTGGCCGGTTACACGCTGGAGCAGGCCGATATTCTGCGCGCCGCGATGGGCAAGAAGCAGAAGGCGGTCATGGAAAAGGAGCGTGAGCGGTTTATCCAGGGTGCAATCAACACCGGGGTCGACAAGGAGACCGCCCAGAGCATTTTCGAGCAGGTCGAGACCTTCGCTTCCTACGGATTCAATCGCTCTCACGCCGCTGCCTATGCCCTGACCACTTACACCACCGCGTATCTGAAGGCGCACTACCCATTCGAGTTCATGGCCGCTCTAACCTCGCTGGACATGGACGACGTGGACAAGACCTACAAGAACATCGCGGCGCTGCGTGAGATGGGAATCAAGCTGCTGCCGCCCGACGTGAACGAAAGCCGGGTGAAGTTCGCCGTCGTGCCCGACGCGATTCGTTTCGGCCTGGCCGCGATCCGCGGAGTGGGGACGAAAACTGGAGAGGCAATTATCGCCGCACGCGAGGCCGGCGGCCGCTTCGGCAGTCTGACCGATCTATGCACGCGGTCCGACCCGCAGCAGCTCAATCGCAAAGTGCTCGAAGCTCTGGTCAAGTGCGGCGCGTTCGATTCCACCGGCGCCGGCAGGGCCGAGACGATGGCGCAAATAGAGGACGCCCTCAAACTGGTGGCGCGGCGCGCCGATCCGGCCGCCGCCAATCAGATGGGGTTGTTCGGCGCGATGGCGCCGGCGCTGCGCCTCGCGCCGCGCGGCCCGGTCGCGCAATGGGACCTCAAGGAGTTGCTGCGCAATGAAAAGGAAGCGCTGGGCTTTTACGTCACGGCTCATCCGCTGGACAAGTACACAGACAAGATCGGCCGGCTCAGTGACCTGACCACGGCCGACCTGCCTTCCGCTCCCGACGGCAGTTCGGTGGTGCTGATTGGGGTCGTGCAGGCGGTCAAGCTCAAGAACAACAAGGCAGGCAAGCGCTACGCCACGTTCACGCTTGAGGACCGGCTGGGCGCGGTCGAGGTAATCGCCTGGCCGGAGACTTACCAGCGTGTCGAAGCGACCATCAACAGCGACGAGCCGGTAGTTGCGCGCGGCAAGCTGGATATCGACGAAGAGCGCGCGCAAATCCTGCTCGATGAACTCAAGCCGCTGAGCGTGGTGATGACCGACAGCGTGCGCGAGGTTCATATCCGGGCGCCCAAGGATCTCTTTGACGCCGCCTCGCTGGAAAATCTCAAGGCGCTGTTTGGACGTTATGGCGGAGGATGCCCAATTTATCTGCATCTGGAACTTGACGCCGCACGCGAGGCGATTTTCCTGCTCGGCAACGACTTCAGAGTCGCTCCCACCGAAGGGTTTGTCGGCGAAGTCGAACGGATGCTGGCGCCGGGCGCAGTCGAATTGAGGGCGCAGCAAGGGGCTGCGATATGATACAATCAACTCAAGCCTATTGTTGAGAGCATCACCCTGGCCCCGACATTTCAAGCAACCATACCCGAGCGTGAACGTGCCGTTTTGGTCGGCGTTGCGATAGGCGGTGCCGATCGGTTTGCGGCCGAGGACTCACTGGGCGAACTCGGCGCGCTGGCCGAGAGCGCCGGTGCCGTGGTCGCGGGCGAGGTTTTCCAAAATCTCAAGGAAGTGGACCCGCGCACCTTTATCGGCCGCGGCAAAGTGGCCGAATTGCGCGAGCTGGCTCGCCAAAAAGACGCCTCCCTGACGATTTTCGACGAGATTCTGACTCCAGCACAAGCCCGCAATCTCGAAACCGAACTTAAACTGCGGGTCATCGATCGCACCCAGCTCATCCTCGACATCTTTGCCCAACGCGCCCATAGCCAGGCCGGCAAGCTGCAGGTCGAGGTGGCGCAGCTTGCCTATCTGCAGCCGCGCCTGACTCGGCAATGGACCCATCTTTCGCGCCTCAGCGCCGGAGGGGGATCTGGCGGCCGGATAGGAACGCGCGGCCCCGGCGAGACGCAGCTCGAAGTCGACCGCCGCCGCCTGGCCGAGCGCCTGACCAGGCTACGCCGGCGACTGCGTGAAGTGGAACGGACCCGTTCGATTCAGCGCCGACGGCGTCTGGAGGTGCCCTACCCTGCCGTTGCGCTGGTTGGGTACACCAACTCGGGCAAATCGACCCTGATGAACGCGCTGACCGGCGCGGGCGTGGAGGCGGCCTCGCGGCCGTTTTCAACGCTCGATCCGACCATCAGGCGGCTTAAGCTGCCTGGCGGGATGAGCGTGATGTTGAGCGACACCGTCGGCTTCATCCATCGCCTGCCCCATCAACTGGTCGAGGCGTTCAAGGCCACCTTGGAGGAAGTACGAACCGCAGATTTGCTGCTGCACGTGGTGGACAGCAGCTCGCCTACGCATACCGAGCAGATCGAGGTGGTGGAACGGGTGCTCAAAGAGATCGGCGCGGACACGATTGCGCGCATCATGGTTTTTAACAAGTCCGATCTTGCCGACAGTCCGCTTTACAGGTTACATAGCGAGGGCGCGATCAGAATCAGCGCGTTGCGCGGCGAGGGTCTCGAGGAATTGGTGGCGACGATGGCCAGTTTCTTTGCAAAGCTGCGGGAGGAGGTCTCGGTGACATTGCCTGCTGCGCGCGGCGACCTGGTAGCCGCGGCGCGCCGCGACGGTCAGGTGCTTAGCGAAGATTATCAAGACGGATGCGTGCGCGTACGCGCTTTGGTAACCCGGCCGATGGCGGGGCGGATGCGCAAGGCGTCCGTTCCAACCCGCGCGAGGTAACCGGTGCCCTCTCCGCTACCAAATCCGGCCGACCGCCGGCCCAAAGCGGTCATACCCGCTACGCCACTGCATCATCATCTGCTAAACCTGCCCAACTTCCTCACCCTGTGCCGGATCATTTCGATTCCGTTCTTCGTTGCGCTGCTCAGCCGCAACCGCCTGCGCGAGGCGCTCTACATTTTCGCCGCGGCGGCAGTGACCGACAGCCTCGATGGCACATTGGCGCGATGGACCAACAAGCGCACCGAGTTGGGCGCCTTTCTCGATCCCTTTGCCGATAAGCTGCTGCTTTTAAGCGCGCTCGTCATCCTGACCGTGCAGGACATCCTCCCCGGATGGGTTCTGGGTGTGATTGCCGTGCGCGATGTGGTGGTGGTGTTCGGCTACCTGATGCTGGTGTTCTTTATCGGGGAGCGAATTCCGGTGCGGCCCAGCTATGCCGGCAAAGCCGGCACCTTTTTGCAGATCGGATGCATTGTGGCGGCCCTGCTCGGATGGCCGCAACTGGACCATGTGCGCCACATCTGGACCGGGCTGCTCCTGCTGACCGTCCTGATGACAGGGCTATCGGGTTTGCAGTACATGTATCGCGGCCTTGTGCTGCTCAACTCCCGCGAACCTCAGATGTTCCAGTAGCATCAAGGCTTCCCGCCGATCGCGATTCAGGAAGCCAAAAAAAACGGCACGAAGGCCGGCGCTGTGGACCACTCAAATTCCAAAAGCCCCAGTTTTAGCGGGCCGACTGGAAAGCTCCGCTATTCGGGAGCTGAGAACTACCTACGCGGCGTGATTGAGGTGGTGGTCCAGGCGACGTTGGAAAAGAAAGCCGCCGTCTTACCGATGACCGCTTGCTGAACTTGACGCACACAATTGCTTTTCTTCAGCGCCAATGACTTTCCTACTCGAACGGATTCATAAACTCTCGCACCGGCCATCTCCTCTGGAATAAGGGAGAGGGAAACAAGCTGGGCACAGCCAATACGCCCGCCCTGCTCTTTTCCGCACCCCCGGCTTCGGTTTTTTCGCGCGCTACCTCAATATCTGCGCCAATCCCCCGGGCGTGGAGTATTTGTCGAAGTCCTGGTACTCGACGGGTGCCGTGTTGTTGGGCAACAAGTCGTGGCCAAACCTGTCCTGGGTGGAGACGTTGGTCATGTGATCGTTCTGGAGGTCCCAGACCGTCGATGTGACGGGACCGGGCACAAACCCGATCGCAGGGTCCTTGACCTGCCCTTGCGCCACCAACGACGACTTCCAAAGCTTAAGATTCGCGTCGAAACTGTCTTCCCACAGCGCGTAGTGATTTTGCGCATCCTGGTAAATGATGCGGCTGCCCACGCAATACCCGCTGCGTTTGGAAGGCACGCGCCGCACGTCGATTATGTCAACGTCCCGCAGTTGCCACGCACCCCACGACGGCTTGGGCCAGCCCACCGGCATGTAATAATTGTTAGGGAAATCGCCGGCCAGCGGCTTGTAGTCACCGAACAGTGTCAGGATTTTTCGCCGTCCCAGAAATTTAGCGTCGAACATCGCGATCCCGCCATTGAATCCGATGCTCTTGTAGTCGTCCTGAATATAGTCTGTTCCCAGCACCGGGCTGCATCGCGCAGTCACCGACAACCTGATCGAGCGGCGCAGCGACGGCAAAAAGACGTACAGCTCTTCATTGCGCTGGTTGTTCCTCGGAAACAGGGTCAATTGAGCGGTGTACTTCGATTGCTCCGGCGATTCGACCATGATCCATTCCGTAAACCACATGTCAGCCGCCTGCGGGTCCTCGCGCGGAACTCGCGGATCGGTATTGTACGCCAACTGCCGGTACACATATTCAACCGTCTGACAGAAGATGCTTTCGAAACGGTCCTGGGTGCAGGTATGCAGCGGATTTTCGGCGCCTCCTACTGACAGATAAGGCGCATAGGCGAACCACAGATCGGTCAGTAGCTTGTAGCCCTTGTCCGGCTCTTGCGGTTCCGGAAAGGGCTCGCCGCCGATGTAGTTGCTGATGTCATTGTTGCCGTCCGGGAGGTGAACGACCCTCACCTGCCCGCTGTTCTTCTCGGTGGCGTCCACGTAGAAACCCGGCACGGGATAGTTGACCGTGGGGCCGACAACTATTTCGATGCTCTGCGGCATTCTCCAGAAATGCTTGCCCTCGAACAGCTCTATCATTCCAAGCGGCATGTACTGCTGGTACTGCCGCCAGTCGCTCATTGTGATCCTGGTGCCAGGCGCTATCCCGCCCCCCTGATGCTTTGTCTGGGCAAGCCAGTCCTGCATCACCGGGACTTGCGGTTCGCCCGGACTCTGGGCAAATGCCACGTTTGCAGCGAAAAGAAGCAACAGACTCAAAAAGAGACTCACCCACCGCGGTATTGATGCTGAACACTACAAAACCTCCCCCCAATTCGCATTGAATCTCGGCTGGTACGACTGGAAGCTTGATTGAGCAACGCATATGCCAATTATGACATTTGATCTAACAAGCGCTCCACATCATTTCAGGCTGATGCGCCGCTTTCACCGCTCGCCGCTTTGAAGAACGAGGATGGGTAGGAGAACCGAAACTGTGCGAAGCTGTCCGAGGCTTGTTTTAGAGCAAGCTGCACGATGCGGCCTTCCGGCCTTGGGTCGTTGTTTTTGGTGAGAATCATAAACGGCCGTCCAGCGGGAGCACCGCTAATACGACCGTTCTTTCGACAGGCCTAGCTGGATTCTCCAGGCGCCAGCAGGTTCACCTTACCGGCGTACTCTTCCAGGTCCACTTCGGTGGTTTCCAACAAGCGCGCTACCATGCCCCAAAACCCGATCGACAGGATCAGCTCCACAATGTCGGTCGCGTCCAGATGCTTCTTTAGCGCGGCCATAGCTTCGTGCGATGCCTTGACGTTGCCTGCGACCTCGTCGGTGAAGCGCAGCACCGCACGCTCCAGCTCGTTGAAGCACTTGGCGTTCTGCCAGTTGTCCATCGCCGCAATTTGCGCGTCCGTGACGCCGACGTGTTTGGCCATCGGCACATGCTGAGTCCATTCATAAACTGAGCGGCTGACCTTGGCTGTGCGCAGGATCGCAATCTCGCGCAGCTTCGGATCGAGCTTGGTCTTCATCACCAGCGCGTTGGCCATCTTGGCGAACGGCTTCGCGACGCCGTCCGAGTTGCCGATCATGCGGGCCACGTTGAGCTTGACCGCCGCCTTGCGAACCGAGTCCTCACTTCCGTACGGTAGCAGAGCCATTTGACATCTCCTTGCGCGGCTTAGCGGTTGGCTTCCAGCAGGTTCACCTTGCCGGCGAAATCTTCAAGGTCAACTTCGGTCGTTTCCAATAATCGCGCCACCATTCCCCAGAAGCCGATCGTCAGGATCAACTCTACGATCTCGTCCGGCTTCAGATCCTTCTTGAGCGCCTCCAGCGCTTCGTGCGAGCCCTTGACGTTGGCTGCCACTTCGTCGGTAAAGCGCAGAACCTTGCGTTCCAAATCATTGAAGCACGAAGCGGTCTTCCAGTCGTCCAACGCCCCGACCTGTGCCTCGGTGACGCCGACATGCCTGGCCATCGGCACATGCTGCGTCCATTCGTAAACCGAATGGCTGACTTTGGCTGTGCGCAGGATCGCAAGCTCGCGCAGCTTTGGATCCAACTTGGCCCGGCCCATCAGGGCGCCGCCCAGTTGAGTGAAATATTTAAACACCGCGTTGGAGTTCGCGATCATACGCGACACATTGAGCGTAATGCGCCCGGTTCTCAGCAGTTTAAGCGTTTCTTCGGACGCCGCGCCCTCGTCGCCATAAGGTAGTTGAGCCATCCTGAGCATCCTCCCGCTTTTCGCACCTGGAGATCGGCGTTGAACCCCCTTCGGCTGCAGCCGATAGAGACTGGCCGCAAGCTACCATCGCGAGTTGCGCATGCGCAAACGGGAGCTGGTTTACGAGTTGAACGGCGGCAGCGGCGGATTCAGGATTCGATTCGCGGTGCGGCGCGGTAGCGCACCCACAAGGGGTAGAGCGCGGCCACTATCACTATCGCGCCGATCATGACCCATGGACTTGCCGAGTGGACCTGGCGCGCGAAGCTCTCCCACTGATCGCCGAGGACGAATCCGAGGTAGGTTACCACCCCGCACCAAACCGCGGCGCCCGAGACGTTCCATCCGAAGAAACGCCAGAACGGCATTCGCAGCGCCCCCGCCATCGGACCTGCGATAAAACGCAGGCCGGCGATAAAACGCGCCAGAAAAATTGTCTTGTTGCCGTGGGCGTCGAAAAACGATTTGAACCGCAGGTAGCGCCAGCGCAGCCAGGTCGATGAGTTGGCGACCCGGATCAAAACCTGCCGTCCGCCCGTCCGGCCGATCATGTAGCCGAAGTTGTCACCCACCACTGCGCTGATGAAGACGACCACAATCACCGCCTTGAGGCTCAGAACGTCGCGTCCGGCGAGAAAACCGGCCGCCAGAACGACTGATTCTTCGGGCACGGGCAGGCCGAGATTGCCCACGAATACGCACACGAAGATTCCGACGTAACCCCAGGTTTCGAGAACCTGGGCGATATTATGAGGATCTAAGGCGTGATGCATCGACGCAGTCTACTCAAACTTCCCCTCCTCCCATCAAACCAGTTTGGAGATCATATCATGACCGGGGTGCGGTGAGGGAGCCGGGCGTTGCTTCGGGAACACACGAGGTGTCACAAGCCCGTTTTTTTGAAGGGTCGGTCGCGTTCCTCCAGCGCCTCGCGCAATCCCCGCTCGCGGCACAGCCTGACCCAGTTTTGCACCGGGTCCGTCTGATGCGCGATCACGTCCAGGTCGCACGCGGACTGTTCCGCGGCGCGAATGCCGATCACCTCCAGGTAGCGGTTTACGGCAGCCTTATGCAGGCTCAGCTGCTCCAGCGGAACGAGGGCAACGCGACGGGCGTATTCGAGCGTCGCTTCCTCGAGGCGGCTGTGCGCAACGGCGCGATTTATCAAGTCCCACTTCTCCGCCTGTTTGCCCGTGAACGTATCTCCCGTAAAGAAAAATTCCTTGGTGCGGCGGGGCCCCACCAGCGTAGGCCACATCGCCATGGTGGGCAGGATCCCCAGCGCGCGCCCGGCGGGATTTCCGAACATGGCGTCATCCGCCGCGAAAACTAGGTCGCAATGACCCGCTAGTTCCGTGGCGCCCGCCACTCAATGACCGTGAACCTGCGCAATCGTGGGTTTGGGCAGGTCGTACAACCTCAGCCAGTGCGCAGTCACTTTATGCATCGCGCGGCGATCGGTTGCGACACGAAACCCGCCGCCCGAAACTGCGCGTCCTGGAGGTCATAGCCGGCGGAAAAAGAGCGTCCGGCGCCGCGGATTATCAACACGCTGGCGCCGGCGTCGTTTTCAAACTCTTCCATCACCTGATCGAACTCGGCCAGCAGTTCGAGCGAAAGGGCATTGAGCCGCTCGGGCCGGTTGAGCGTGAGGCGCATTACCTTGTCGGCGGCTGGTTCGTAAATCAGCGTTTCGTAACGCGCCATCGACTCGCCCTCCCGGCCGCGCGCGAGAAATGCGCGCGGTCAGTGCGGAAATTCGATCAGAACCTTGGCTTGAGTGGTCGGCTTGCGCAGCATCTCAAACGCCGCGGGCACCTGCTCTAGCTTGATAACGTCGGTGACCAGCGCGTCGGCATTGAGTTTCCCGCCTGCCAGGGCGGCGATTGTCTCGTCGAAGTCGCCGAGCGTGTACGCCAGCGCGAAATTGATGTCGACTTCCTTGTAGAAGCATTGCAAAAGCATGATTTGGTCCGGCTCCATACAGACGCCAATCACCACCACCTGGCCGCACTTGTCCACCAGCCCGACCGCCTCGCCGAGGGTGGATTTGACCCCGATACATTCGAACACGATTTGCGGTAGCTTTCCGCACAGCTCCTTGACCTTGGCGCCGGGGTTGTATTCACGCGGGTTGACCACCGCGCTGGCGCCGAATTTCTGCGCCAATTCGCGGCGCCCCGGCGCGATCTCCGACACCACCACCGGGTCCGCGCCCTTGGCCTTGCACCAAAGCAGCGTCGCCAGACCCACGGGTCCAGCGCCCATGATGACGCACGGCGTACCGGGCTTCAGACGCGAACGATTGACGCCGTGCAACCCGACCGACAAAGGCTCCACCAGTGCGCCCTGGCGGGAATTCAGTCGATCCGGCAGTTTGAGCACGCTGGCCTGCGAGCACGCGATGAACTCGGCGTACGCGCCGGGCAGCGGACCCAATCCCACCGACTTCATCTTCGCACAGTGGTAGCCCTGGCCGCGCAGGCAAAACTCGCAAGCGCCGCAGGAACTGAAGGGAACCACCACTACGCGCTCACCGGTTTCAAACCCGCGGACGTCGCGACCTATCTCCGCGATCTCGCCGCAGAATTCGTGGCCCAGGATACAATCGGGCTTCATTCCCAAGCCGAATTGCACGGCATGCAGATCGGAGCCGCAAATCCCGCAATTATGGACCTTGAGCAGCACCTCTCCGCTGCCGGGACTGGGTTTTGGCACTTCGCCCATTTGGAGCTGGTCGCGGCCTTTATAGAGGATGGCTTTCATCGTTTATGCGTCTCCTCCGGCGCGGTCTTCGATCAGCTCGATCCGGTAGCCGTTCGGATCCTCGATGAAGGCGATTACCGACGTGCCATGAGCCATCGGGCCCGGTTCGCGCACCACTTTGACGCCTTTGGCGCGCAGCTCGGTGCAAACGCGATAGACATCATCCACGCCGACCGCCAGATGGCCAAACGCGTCGCCAACGTCGTACTTGTGCTTGCCCCAGTTGTAGGTGAGTTCAATCACGGTGTGGTCGCGAATCCCGCCGTAGCCGAGAAAGGCCAGGGTGAACTCGCCGCCCGGATAATCATTTTTGCGCAGCAGCTTCATCCCGAGCTTGTCGCAGTAGAACTTCAGCGACTCGTCCAGGTCGTTGACCCGTATCATCGTGTGCATCAGGCGCATAATGAGTCCTCCCTCGGCGCGCCGCCGCACCGCAGCCGGCTTGCTACCCGGCCGGGCGCACGGCGAAGCGGAAATTTCGTTTACAGACCATAGCTTGACGCATCGCGCCGCCGCAACGCCATGTTCGCATCCCAATTTTTGTGTCGCGCGCGCTTTGCTCCGGCCCGCAATGATGCAAAAACTTGAGGCTCATTGCCCGCCAAACAACAGCGGGCTGAAAGGCGCGCGTATGGCGGTAGAAGGCAATCTGGTCCCACAGCAGTTCGGTCCCTTGCGGGGCGTGCGAATCCTCTCTTCAGGCACTGGGATTGCGCAGCCGTTCGCCGCTGCGTTGGCGGCGGAAATGGGCGCCGAGGTGATTCACATCGAACCGCCCGGACGCGGCGACCCTTACCGCGCGTCGGGCATGAAGATCGAGGCGCCGGATGGCGCTTCGGCCGGATCGAATTGGATCCAGGAAAGACGGAACGTGTTCTGCGTAACTCTCGATCTGGCTTCGCCACGCGGCCGCGAATTGATGCTGCGGCTACTGGCGCGCGCAGAAATCTGGATGGACAATACCGCGCCCGGCGCGCAGGAAAAGGTCGGGCTCGGCGACGCTCAAGTGCTCAAGGCCTGTCCGCACCTGGTCATCGCTCACGTCTCCGGCCGCGGCCAAACCAGCTCCGCCTCGCCAGTCCTCAGCGAGCACGAGACAATCGCCCAGGCGTTTGGCGGCCTGATGGCGAATGTGGGCTTTCCCGATCCGCAGCCGCCCGGCCGCGCGATGCCGTCGATCGCGGATTATATGACAGCCTTGTGCGCTCTCTGGTCCTCGCTGGCGGCGCTGATTCATGCCCGAACCACCGGCGCGGGCCAGTCGATCGACATCGCGAAATACGAGGTCGTGCACAAGCATCTCGGCCCCACGATGATCGAGTTCTTCCAGCGCGGCGTGGTGACACAACGTGGCGGCAACAAATCGCCTGGCGCGCAGCCGCTCGACACGTTTCGCGCAAAGGACGAATGGCTGATGATCGCGGCGCTGCGCGAGCAATATGGGCGGCTGTGCAGGATGCTCGGATTGGATCCCAAGGAGCAGAAATGGCAGCACGCGGCATGGCACGTGAACTCGCCCGAAGGGCTGGAGTTCGACGCGCTCTTCCGCAACTGGGTCGCGCAGCGCAGCGCCGACGATGTCATCCGCGAATTGGGCGAAATCGGCGTGCCCTGCTCCAAAATCATGTCGCCCAGTGAATGCGCGGAAAACCCGCATTACCAAGCCCGCGCGATGCATATCGAATGGCAGGACGGTCAGGTGGGAAAGGTCAAAGGTATCGGGGTGACGCCCAAGTTTTCCGCTACGCCGGGCGCGATATGGCGCGGCGCAGCAGCGCTGGGACACGACAATTCGCTGGTCTATGAAGAATTGCTCGGGCTTGACGCCGGCGAGTTGGATGAATTGCGGCGCTGCGGAATTATTTGAACGGCCAACGACTCGCTTCAACGAAAGGACGGGCGTCATCATGCGTCTTCAAGGAAAAATTTCTCTGATCACGGGCGCCGCTTCGGGTATCGGTGAGGCAACCGCGAAAACCTTCGCCCGTGAAGGCAGCATCGTCATGATTGCGGATCGCGACGAGACCAACGCCGCCCGTGTGGCCGATGAGATCCGTGCCGCAGGCGGGAAAGCGGACTGGGTGATGGTGAATGTCGCCAAGCCATCCGACGTTGAGCGCATGGTGCAAACGACCGTCGAAAAATTCGGCCGTATCGACGTGCTGCTCAACAACGCCGTTTACACGGCCGTCGGGCGCGTCGCCGACATTCCCCTGGATGAATGGCAACGGACGCTCGACGTCAGTCTGACGGCCTATTTCTATGCCACCAAGCTGGTGCTGCCCATAATGGTCAAGCAGCACAGCGGCGTCATCCTCAACACTTCATCAACCGCCGGGCTGCTGGCCGATTACAAGCTGGCACCGTACGCTGTGGTGAAAGCCGGCGTGCTGGCGCTGACGCGCAACACCGCGATCGAATACGCGCGCAAGGGAATCAGATGCAACGCGGTCTGTCCGGGTTCAACCGCCACGCCGGGCTTTCTGCGCACCCTTACCCGGCCCAAGGGCTTCAAGGAGATCTTCCAGGACAAGATTCCGATCGGTCGCCTCGCGCAGCCTCAGGAAATCGCCAATGTGATGCTATTCCTGGCTTCCGAAGAAGCCTCCTTTGTAACCGGAGCCTACATTCTGTCGGACGGCGGTTTTACCGCCCACTCGGGCAATCCGTACGTGGCCGGCCAAGGCCCGGATTGGGAGTAGTGGTTTCCGCGCGGCGGGATGGATTGTTGCGAGCTCTGGCCGACCCTTCTTCGGCTGCCCAACCAATCTGGGCCAAAATCAGCCGGCAAATTTTAGACTCGCCCGTGTGGCTATCGATCTTCCGGAACGCAACGCCCTGGGTTGCCCACCCCTTATGACCTTGATCCGCCAAAACGTCGCTTAACCCGCAGGTGCCGTGTCCTTGTACCGCCCACACGGGCGAGTCTCCCCCCCAACCCCCTTAAGCGGCCTGCGCCGATGGCTCTTTCAGTCCACAAGCGCCCATTCAATCCAGAGCCAACTCCGCAGCTTCCAGGCTGTCGGCAGCTCGACCAGGCCTCACCACCGTCTGCCACCAGATCAGCCCGATGGGACAACCACCGCTGCTATTTGTATGCAGCAATTAGCTATCGCCTGTCAAGTATTTAAGGGCCTGACCTACAAAAATGTTAAAATTCCCGTATTTATTGGCTCTCACGATAAAAATTGTCTGTCAAATTTGATTGAAGTATGCGTCTCCGAACGGCAAAGCGGTACCCCCAGGCGTCTTCTCCACCTGCCTTGCATACCGGTCTTGCGTTAATTAATGCCGCCGCTCGCGCCGCATATGATGATGGCGCAGACGGCCCAGGTACTTGCGCAGCGCATGATGGTCCAGGCCGACCGCATCGCATGCGTCTTCGACGGAGACCGAGCCGTTGCCAAAGCCCAGGATCCAATCCCAGGCCTGAGCGGCGGCATGATGCTCGGCGGGGTCTTCGCGCAGGATCAGAGCCACGGCATCGGTCAGCAGAGCAAGCATCAGATGCTGTTCACTGGTGAGCGTTTGGCGCGGGTCAAGCAACGCGTGGTAGCGATGATGCAGCGCTTGCTCGGTGCTGCCCTGGGAGGTTTCTTTTGGAGCCATCGAGCTCCCCTCCGCCGTAGGATTGCGCGCCATAGGGCGAGCTATGCCTCACAATAATCCCCATTGCGCGTAAACTGCAAGAACGGAGCGCGGGCCGCGGGGTGACTGCAGGTGCGAACCCTACTCGGCCTTCTTTCTCATGGTGACCAATTCCTCGGCAGCGGTCGGATGAATAGCGATCGTTGCGTCGAAATCCGCCTTGGTGGCATTGCACTTTAGCGCTACCGCGAAGCCCTGGATGATCTCGCCGGCGTCAGCGCCGATCATATGACATCCGACCACCCGGTCTGTTTTGCGCTCTACCACCAGTTTCATGAGCGTGCGCTCCTCGCGCCCGCTTATCGTATGACGCAACGGACGGAAGTTCGACTTGTAAACGTCAATTTCGCCCAGGCGCCGGCGCGCCTCGGCCTCCGTCAGTCCAACCGTTCCCAGGCTCGGCTGGCTGAATACCGCAGTCGGCACCAGGGCATAGTCCACCGCGGTGGGCTTGTGGTTGAAGACCGTCTCGGCCATCGCCTGGCCCTCCGCGATCGCAACCGGCGTGAGCATCGCGCGATTGGTGCAATCGCCGACCGCATAGATGTTGCGCTGCGAGGAACGCGAAAAGCTGTCCACCACCACCGCGCCGGCAGCGTCCAGCTCGACGCCGGCGTGCTCCAGCCCCATATTATGAGTGTTGGGCGCGCGGCCGGTGGCATACATGATGAGACCGGCGTCCAGGACCGTACCGTCGGTTAAAGTCGCCCGCACGCCGTCGCCCATCAGTTCGATCTTTGTCACGTCCGTGTTGAAGCGCAAATCGATACCCCGCTTGCGCATCTGCTCGCCAAGGAAAGCGCGCAGGTCATCGTCGAAGCCGCGCATGAACAGCTCACCGCGATAGAGCTGCGACACTTTTACGCCCATTCCATGAAAGATGCCGGCGAATTCACTGGCGATGTATCCGCCGCCGACCAGGATCACCGACGGCGGCAGCTCTTTTAAAAAGAACGCTTCGTTGGATGTGATCGCATGCTCGGCGCCCGGAATCGCCGGTACGACCGGCCAGCTTCCAGTCGCGATCAGCACATATTCCGCGCTGATGCGCCGATTGCCCACCGCCACCGTATGCGCGTCGAGCAGCGTCGCGCGCCCATCGATGATCGCTGCGCCAGCCGAGGTGAGCACCTCGCCGTAAACCCCGTTGAGGCGCTGTATTTCGCGATTCTTGTTGGCTATCAAGCGTGCCCAGTCAAAGCGGCCCGGCGCGATATTCCAGCCAAAGCCCGGCGCCTCCTCCAGCGCGGGACCGTACTCGGAGGCGTACACCAGCAGCTTCTTGGGGATACATCCGACGTTCACGCAGGTGCCGCCCAGGTAGCGCTCTTCCACCACCGCCACGCGCGCGCCGTAGCTGGCCGCAATCCGGCTGGCGCGCACGCCGCCCGAACCGGCACCGATCGTAATCAGGTCGAAATCATACTGAGGCATGCGGCGATCCTCCCCAAGGAGAATTTACCCGCCATCTGCGCCGCCACACCAGAGCCGTGTATGTTCATACGGTCAGATAGGCTTGGCCGAAGGCGGCCGGCCGAACGGCAGGAAACGCTCACGGATAGAGGCGTGTAACCTCGTCCGCCCTCTCCCAGGATTGAGGATAGGGGACAGAAAGCGCCTGTCCGCCATAGAGTTCGTCGATGCCTGCTTAAAACCTATTTTTTGTTCTGCGCGGCTACTTCCCTGCCTTTGCAATCTGCTCGCGGACCGCTGCGATGACGTGGTCGACGGTGAAGCCAAAATGCTTGAGCAGTTCCTTGATCGGCGCCGACGCGCCGAAGGTATGCATCCCGATGCTGGTGCCGTCGAGGCCGACATATCGCGACCATCCAAAAGTGCCCGCGGCTTCCACCGACACTCGCGCCTTCACAGCGGGCGGCAACACGCTGTCGCGATAGTCCTGGCTCTGCAGCTCGAACAGCTCCCACGACGGCATGCTGACCACGCGGACGCGCATGCCTTCCTTGCTCAGCCGCTCGTACGCTTCCACGCACATCGAAACTTCGCTGCCGCTCCCCATCACAATCACGTCGGGCTTGGCGCCGGGCGCGTCGGCCAGGATGTAAGCGCCCTGTTTCACCCCGGATGCAGGTGCGTACCTGGAGCGATCCAACGTGGGCAGCGCCTGGCGGCTCAGGATGAAGGCGGCCGGCTGATGCTGTAGCGGCATCACCGCGCGCCAGGCCTCCACCACCTCGTTGGCGTCGGCGGGCCGGATCGTGATCAAATGCGGGGTAGAGCGCAGCGCCGCCAGTTGCTCGATTGGCTGATGGGTGGGGCCGTCCTCGCCGAGACCGATCGAGTCGTGAGTGAAAACGTAGATTACGGGCAGTTCCATCAGCGCCGACAGGCGCAGCGACGGCTTGAGATAATCGCTGAAAATCAGGAAGCCCGATCCGAAGGGCCGAACCTTGCTCAGCGACAAGCCGTTGCAAATCGCGGCCATCGTGTGTTCGCGAATCCCGAAATGAAAATTGCGGCCGACGCGATCATCGGCCTCGAAATCACGGGCGCCCTCAAACGTAAGCCGGGTCTTGGTTGACGGAAACAGATCGGCGGCTCCGCCGATCAGCCACGGCACGCGGCGCGCAAGCGCATTAAGCACCTGACCCGAGGAGTCGCGGCTGGCAATTCCCTTGGGATCGGCCTTGAAGGCCGGCAGCTCCGCGTCCCATCCGGCGGGCAACTCGCGCCGCTGCATGCGCTCAAGCGCGTCCGCAAGATCGGGATACGCCTTTCGGTATTCGCCCAGACGTGCGTTCCAGGCTTCACGCATCTCGCGCCCGTGCTTGCGCATCGCCGCGGCGAAGTGCTGCCGCACGTCGTCGGGAACAAGAAACTTCGCGTTCTCGGGCCATCCGTAATTGCGCTTGGCGCCGCGGACTTCGTCTTCGCCCAGCGGTTCGCCGTGCGCGGCGCTGGTGTCATGTTTATGCGGCGCGCCGTAGGCGATATGGCTGTCCACGATGATGAGAGTGGGTCGATCCGTGGTCTGGCGCGCGGTCTGGAGCGCCTGGTCCAGCCATTCCATCGAGTTGGCGTCACCCACCCGCAGCACGTTCCAATGGTAGCCCAGGAAGCGGGTGGCCACATCGTCGCTAAAGGCCAGCGCCGTATTGCCCTCGATCGTGATGTGGTTGTTGTCGTAGATCCAGCACAGGTTGGACAGCGCCAGGTGTCCCGCGAGCGACGCCGCCTCGTTGGAAATGCCCTCCATCATGCATCCGTCGCCGGCCAGCGCGTAAACGCGGAAGTTGAACATCTCGAAATCGGGACGGTTGAAATGCGCCGCCATCCATTGCGATGCGATCGCCATCCCGACGCTGGTCGCAACCCCCTGCCCCAACGGTCCGGTGGTGGTCTCGACTCCGGAGACCATCCGGTACTCAGGATGCCCCGGGCATTTGCTGCCCAATTGGCGGAAGTGCTTGATGTCGTCCAGCGTAACCGACGGCTGTCCCAGAACCTCGTAATGCGGATCGACGGACTTGACCCCGGTCAGATGCAACATTGAGTAGAGCAGCATCGAGGCATGCCCCGCCGACAGCACGAAGCGATCGCGGTTGGGCCAGATCGGATCTTCGGGATCAAAGCGCAGGAAGCGGTCCCACAGACAGTACACCACCGGCGCCATCGCCATCGGGGTTCCCGGATGGCCCGAGTTGGCCGCCTGCACTGCGTCGATCGCCAGTGTTCGAATGGTGTTGACGCACTTCAGCTCAAAGCTTTCCTGCTCGGTCATGGCAATGAAGCCGCTCCCTTCGGCAAAGGCCAGTCAGCCCGAATTTAAGATGTCCTGCCCTGGTTCAAGGTTGCGCCCTGGGAAGTTGCACGTCCAGTGCTGTCGTGCATACCAGGCAACCGGCAAACAGTTTTATCCGAAAGTTTGATGATTCCTTTTTCAGGCGGGCCTATCGCCGGCCCCACCGATGGCGGGCGCGGAGGCCTGCCCCACTTTGCAGCCTACAAGCCGCGAAAACGCGGGGCGCGTTTTTCCAGGAATGCTGTTATTCCTTCGCCCGTGTCGGCGCTGCGCGCGCGGTCGGCGATCGTGCGCGCCTCGGCCTGCAAATGAGTCTCCAGCGTATTGCTGAAGCTTTCGCGCAACAGGCGCTTGGCTGCGCCGAAGGCTGCCGTCGAGCCGCCGGCCATCTCCCTGGCCAAACCCTGGGCGGCCTCCGCCAATTCCGCATCCGGCACCACCCGATTGACAATACCCCAGTCCATGGCTTCGCGGGCGGAGAGCACACGATTGGTAAGCGTGAGGTCCAGCGCCCGCCGCAATCCCACCAACCGGGGCAGAAAGAAGCTGGTCGAAGCGTCGGGCGACAACGCCGCCCGCGTGTAGGCCATAGTAAAGCGTGCCGACTCGGCGGCTATCACCAAATCTGCGCCGAACACCAGGCCGAGTCCGCCACCGGCGACGGTGCCGTTGACGGCGCTTATCACCGGCGCGTCCATCCGCGCCATCAGGGAAATGGCGCCATGAATGAAGTGGGTCAATAGCTTGAGATGGGCCGGCAGGTCGCCCTTGCGCGCGGCGAAAGTCTTGAGGTCGCCACCCGCGCAAAACATCTTGCCAGACCCGCCGACCAACACCACGCGCACCTCGGGATCCTCGTCGCATTTTAGCAACGCTTCGTACAGTTCCTGGGACAGTGCCAGGTTCAGTGAATTCGCCGCGTCCGGCCGGTTCAGCGTCAGATGCGCCACACCGTCGCGTACCTCCAACAAAATGTTCTTGTAATCCATGTTTCCTCCGCGCCGTAAAGGCTGAAGTTGGGAAGCGCGCGTTCCGGGGCGAGGTCTGCGCGCCTAAGAAAGAAACGACGATATCAACCGGTGAAGATTGCTTGGACCGGTCAGAGGTTTTACGTCCTTTACCGACGCGCGCAGCATGGCCAATTCCTGGCGCGCGGGTTCGGTGCCGAACACCTTGTCCCAGAAGTTGGTGACGACGCCCAGGCACATCATCGGCCGGCGCAGGTGATGAACCAGGTGATGGTCCCGAAGGCGGCGTTCGAACGGCATCAGCGAAGCGGCGAAGTGTATCCGGTAATGGAGGATCTCATAGGCCGCGAACCCGCACGCCAGACCTAAATAAAAGACCACCCCGGGCGCCGGTCCGAACAGGCCAAGCAGCACTATCAGTATCGCAACTGATGGCAACCACGCCTTGATCGCGAAGACCGCATAAGGGTCGCTATGATGTATCGCATGGATCCGCGTGACGAACGTGTTGCGCAGATGGGCCATCACACCGTGGATGACGTACTCCAGCAGAGTCCAGGTCATCAGGCCCGCCACGAAGGCCGCGACTGTTATGCCCATAATCAGAGTTTAGTGCCCGATGGTTAATCCGGCAACGCTCGGGCGTGAAGGCGGTCTCAAGAAATTTGTGCTTTATTCGCGAACTTGGGCTGGCGTGCTCAACAGCCGTTTGCCTGATGGGCGGTCTTGGCTCTTGTGCCGGCCAGGGCGTTCAATGGACGGCGGCGCGCACGCGCCGCGGCTGCTATCCGGCGCAGCTCGTTCAAGTCGATAGGCTTGGTCAGCACGCCCGAAACAGAGACCGAAGCCGGAATCTCCTTTTCGACGTCGGGACCCCATCCGGTTACGATATAGAAACTCGCGTCGCCGGCGATCGGACCAACTTCGCGGGCAACATCCCATCCGCTCATCCCCGGCATCCCAAGATCGCAGAGGATGACATCGTAGATAGGGCCGGAGCGGAGTCGCTCCAGCGCATCCGCACCGGACAACACGACGTCTGCCTCCTGGCCGTCGCGCACCAGAATCTCCTTCAGGGAGTCCACATTGTCAGCGTGGTCGTCAATGAGCAGAAAGCGGCATCCGCCACCCTCCGCGGTGGAGGGCGTAGCGGAAGCTATTGCAGCCGGTTCGGCCAACGGGAACTTCAATACCATCACGGCGCCGCCGCCGGTCCGGTTGGCTGCCGTGATACTGCCGCCGATTTTCTCCATGGTCTCGCGGGCGGTGGACAACCCCAGGCCGCTGCCGTGTGCTCCCTTGGTGGTAAAGAACGGCTCAAATATACGCTCGATGTGCACGGCCGGGATGCCAGTGCCGTTGTCCGATACGCGGACGGTCACCACGTCTTGCTCGACGCTCGAATCGATCTCAATTTCACCCTGGCCGCCCAGGGCGTCGGCGGCGTTTAGCAGCAGATTGAGGAATATCTGACGCAGGTCGGAAGCAGGTCCCCTTACGGAGGGCAGCGACTCGGGCACCTGCGAGGAGATTCGAATCGAGGCGCCCCTGAGCGACGGCCTTCCTTCGATACTGCTGCGGGCCAGATCGATTGCCTGCGCTACAATCTCGTACAAATCCACCGGTTCGTCACGGCCATCGCCGCGCGCTTTGCCCAAATCGCGAACGCGCGCCACGGTCCGCGCCGCATCCTCGATCGCGCCTTGCAATGCCTGCAAACGGGACCCGTGGCGCGATTTTACGGCTTCGTCCTGCGACAGCACGGCCAGCCGCAGCTTCACCACGTTCAGCGTGTTGTTAAGGTCATGCGCCACGCCCGACGCCAACTGGCCCGCCACCCGCAGGCGCTCCTGCAGCAGCAGCGTTTCGCGTCCCCTCACTACCTCCGCTTCCGCCTCCCATCGCGCCCGCCTCAGCCGCCGCTCCAATGCAGTTGAGAACAGTCCGATGGCGGCCGCGATGAAGATTCCCAGACCCTGGTAAGGATCGAAGGCGGAATTCGGTAAAGCGAGCATCGTGACGCCGAACGCCACAAAGGCCACCGCCGAAAGCGCCGCCTGGGTTCGCTCTCCCCAGGACAGGAACGGCCCGGTTCCGGCCAAAAAAAGCATTAGGGCAATGAACAGGGGCTGGGTTTGGCCGGTCAGGATCGTTATGGCTGTGGAATTGGCGATCATGATTGCGCTGAAGGTGAACGCAACCATTTTCCAGTGCTTTCGCATCCACGGCCCTACGTTCAGCGTCATGATTACGGCTGCTGCGAACAGCGCGACATTGACGAGGTGAAAAATCAGAATCGATGGACGGCTAAGCGACAGGAACTGTTTGTCCAGCGCTAGATAAGCTACCTGGTACAGAAGCGTAAGCAGCGAGCCCGCGCCGACCAGGCGGGCAGCCCATTTGGCCTCCGCTGCGCGACTTGAAGATTGCTGGGCCGCCGCTATCCCGCTGCCCGCCGGGTCAATTTCACCAGCGTTTACGGGCGCAGCGGCGGTATTAGTAGAGTTTTCCACACCTTACCCGTGTGGGGCCGCAATGATCTTCAAGTGCAGAGTCCCCCCAAGGTCAGTCGGGCCGCCTTCGGTCGTAGCGGATGATGTTCCGGCCGGAACGTCGTTTCTTACTGCGTCCCCGCATTGTTTGTTCTCCACCCGCCGCTACGATGCGTCATGTCCATCCTCAAAAAAGTGCACACGACATGACGCTTCTGTTTCCATACATCAAAGGGTGCCCGAATGATAGAGGCCGTGCAAAAATTAGCGAAACTTCTTTGCACTCGTCACGTTTGGTTTTGAATCTCCCGCTTTCGCTACCCAACCGGGAAATCGGGTTGCATTGCGCAACCGATTGACCAATTCTTGGGAGCGCCAGGGCGGCTCGCCAGGATGCAGCGCGCTCGCAATTTGAACAACCGCGGGAGGTTCCGCATGAAAGTTGGATTAATTTCGATAGGAATCGGCGCGGGAACCGCCGCCGACTCGATTAAAACGATTGCTATGAGCGCGGAGCGGCTTGGCTTCGCTACGCTGTGGGCGCCTGAGCACGTCGTCCTTATAGAGGGTTACAAATCGCGCTACCCGTATGCTCCAAGCGGCGAGGTCATGGGTCGGTTGGACTCGCCCCTACTCGATCCGTGGGTTGGCCTCGGGTACGCCGCAGCGTTCACCAAGCGGGTGCGCCTGGCGACCGGGGTCTGTCTCGTGCCCGAGCACAATCCGCTGGCACTCGCCAAGGCGATTGCTACGGTTGACCACCTAAGCGGTGGCCGCGTGGTGGTCGGTATTGGAATCGGTTGGCTGGAGGAGGAGTTCCAGGCGATGGGAATTGCGTGGGAACGCCGCAGCGATCGCACCCGCGACTATGTCGCCGCGATGAGGCGGCTGTGGGGCGAGGACGTCAGCGCGTTCAGCGGAGAGTTCGCGCGCTTCAGTAATGTGCGCAGTTTTCCCAAGCCGGCCGCCGGCGGCAAGTTGCCGGTCGTGGTAGGCGGCAACTCGATGCCGGCGCTGCGCCGGGTGGCCGAATACGGCGACGGATGGTTCGGCCTCAATTTGAGTCCCGATGCGACCGCTGAAAGGTTGGTCAAGCTGCGCGGCTTGCTCTCCGCGCAGGGCCGCAAACTCGACGACTTGGAGATCATAATCGGTCCCGCCAGCCATCAACCGACCTCTGATGATTTCCGCAAATATCACGATCTCGGCGTTAAGGAGTTGGTGCTGCCGCCCTTTGGACCCCGCAGCGAAGCGGATATGATCAAGCGGTTGGAAGAAATCGCGCGCCGATGGGTCGAGCCGGCGGCAGCGGCCGGCTGAACAGCTACGTTGACATTTGTCATCGGGCAGGCGATACAAAACCTAAGCTAGGACCGGGCTCAACCAATCAGGAGGGCTTGTCATGGGACGTACATTCTTTACCGCCGCAAACCTGCTGGACGGAGTTAATCCTCCGCAGCCGAATACCACGGTCGTGATCGAGGACGACCGTATCACGGCCGTCGGCACCAACGGCAACATCCCTGAGCCCACCGCACGCGACACGGTGTACGACCTCGGCGGCAAAACGCTGATGCCCGGGATGAATCAGTGCCACTTCCACGCCGGTTACATCAATATCAACAGCACGATGGATATCGAGCTGAAGTATCCGCCGACCTACCTGGCGCTGGCGGCCGCGCGCAACGCCGAGTTGCTGCTGCGCTCGGGCTTCACGGGCGCCGTCGGCGCCGGCTCGCCGCATAACGTTGACGTGGCGCTGAGGGACGCGATTCGGGATGGGCTGATTCAGGGTCCGCGCATCGTTGCCTGCGGCCACGACATCGTCACCACCGGCGGCCCGATCGACGTCAACCCGGATTACTGGAAGCTCGGCATCGAGGGTCTGTGCCGTGTGTGCGACGGCCCCGACGAGTTTCGCAAGGTGATCCGACAGGAGGTCAAACAGGGCGCCGACATTATCAAACTCTATGTTACCGGCGGGCACGGCTTCGAGATGAAGGCCAATGAAGTGCCGATGACGTTTGACGAAATCCAGGCTGCGGCGCAGGCGGCACACGAGCGCGGCAAGATGGTGCGCGGGCACGTGGTGGCGAGAAAGGCGATCCTGGATTGCCTGCACGCAAAGATGGACTTGATTGACCATGCCGACGCGATGGACGACGAATGCATCGATCTGATGGTCAAGCAGGACACCTACGTTACTCCCAGCCTGTACTTCAGTTGGAAGACGATGGACTTCATGCGCAAGCGCATGTCGGCCGAGCGCCTGGCGCAGGAGGAGCGCTGGCTCGAGCAAGGTTCCAAGTCGGTAGAGAAGGCCAATAAGGCCGGTGTTCGGCTGGTGATCGGCGATGACTTCGGCACTTCGTGGATGCCCCACGGTGACTACGCAGTCGAGTTGGAGTTCTACGTGAAGTACGCCGGGACCTCGCCGCTTGACGTAATTCGATGGGCGACGCGCAACGGCGCCGGACTGCTCGGTATGGACGATCAGGCGGGAACTATCGCAGCAGGCAAAATCGCGGACATGCTGGTCATCAATGGCGACCCAGTTCGGGACATTTCGGTGCTTCGGGACCGCACCAAGCTGGATGTCGTAATGAAAGGCGGGCAGTTCGTCGAGTCGCACCTGACCCCGGCAACCGCTTCGGTGAAAGCGGCATAGGTTTAGAACGTTAGTTGATTCGAGGTTCTGGCGGGCCGGCGACTTCGCCGTCCGTAGATTTTGACTTTATCTGTCAATTTTGAACCTTAACGGGACGTGAAGTTCCGCGTATAGTGAATATACGGGTTCGCCGTTCGAATACGCTCGAATCGGCCGCCAGATGATGTCAGCCTTCGACGAGCAACAAGATAAGCTTGAATTGTCAGCGCCTCGTGTGTTGACTAACCGCCGTTTGGTCGCCTGTGCGGAGTGCGGATGGGTTCACTACGCCATGACGGCCGAGGAAAAACTGGCAGCCGACGCCCACGCCATGGTGATAGCGGAACGCTACAGGATGAGCGAGTCGGAATTGGTTCTGTTGGAACTTTCGATGCGCCAATGCCTGCGCTGTGAATCCCCGGCTGCGTCCTTCCGCCCGGCCGCTCCCGAAGACGTCGCGCATGCCGAAGGGCACCTCGTCACCCCGGTTTACGTTGAGTCCGCCGCATTGCCGAATTGAATACCCGCGGTTTCCGGCTGGGCCACACCTTGACCGTTTGAGCGAGCAACCTTCCCCGGCTGGGCGGCGCTTGCGAGAACGCAATTCCGGCGAGGCCGCGATTGGATCACACCCCGTGGCCCTTCGGCCACAGGAAAGTGAACATATCCTTCAAATGCGCGCGCCAGCTTGTCCAGTTGTGGCCGGCGGCGGGGACCACCGTTAGCATGCAGCGGCATCCCTTACTCTCGAGTATTGGCACTATGCTCTGCAGCGCCGGGATAAACCGCGGCTCGTATTCGCCGACGTCGAAATAGAATGCACCGGGCGCTTCAAGCCGCTCGATGAGAGATGTGAGCGTCCCGGTTGCGATCATTAGTGCGGCACTCTGGCCCCCGACCTTGGAAAAAAGTTGCGGGCGTGTAAGTCCCAGGTAAACGGAAATCAAACCGCCCAGTGAAGCGCCCATGACGGCGCGTGCGTCGCGATTGGTCTGCGTCCGGTAGCGGCGCTCGATTTCCGGCAAAAGCTCCTCTTCCGTGAATCGTGCGTAATCCTCGTCCGCGCGATACTCGGTGGTGCGTCCCACCGGGTCCACCATCACCGCGACCAACTGCGGGGTGGCGCCCGCGTGGGCCAGGTTGTCGAGGATAAGCGGCAATTTCGCCCGGCTCAGGTACTCGCCGCCATCATGAACATAGAGGCTCGGGAACCTCAATTCGGGCTTTTTGCCATAGGCGGGCGGCAGGTAGACGTACACCCGGCGCTGATTGCCAAGCAGCTTGCTGTCGAAGTCGAATTCCTCGACTTCGCCATGAGGCACTTCCGGCCGCCATTCCAGCTCCGGCGGTTCGCGGAAATCGCCGATCACGAAGTAGCAGTTCTCGCCGCCGACGCCGTTATCGATACGGTTGGGGCAGAATGGATCGACGATCCAGGCGCCATCGACCAAGAGCTTGTATTCAACGCGGGCGGAATCAGGGAATTGGTGCGAATAATGATAGAAGCCCGAATCGGCGATCGGAGCCATTTTAATCGGGCGGGCGGCCCATTGCGTAAACTCACCGGCTACCGCCACATCGCGAGCGGCGGGGTCGTAGTAGACGAAATGCACGTTTGGACCGTCGATCATGGGAGTGCCCAACGCCCTCAATACCTCGAGGAACGCCACGGTTTGGGTTTTTAGTTCCTCCCTTGCCCCGTTCGCCCTCGCACAGACACCTTCGAGGCGGTCAAGCCAGGTTTCGAAACTGGGAGCAGCTTCCTCACGCACTGGCCGTCTTGAGGGTTGCCGTTTTCGTTTTGCCATGTTCGCCAACGCTTTTTGGATCGCGCCCGATCTCACTGCAGACCAATCAATTTTAACGCCGCCCCACGCCGAACGGGAAACTTTCTTTTGATACCCAAAAAAGGCCCGCACCCGTTTGCAAAAGATTTTAGCGTTTGCAACATGATGATTTGTGCAATCTGCGCGGCTGACTCCGGCTGGCTCAAGAGAGGTGCGACATGTTCCAGCTAACCAAGGTCTGGATCGATCCGCGGCCCGATTTCGAAAACGTCGAGATTCGCTACAAGTGGTCGCCGCTGGGCGAGCATGTCACCTTCAATGGCGACGAAGACGCCGAGGTGATGGCGGTGGTGCCGAACACCAATCCCAGGGTGCGCGAAGCGGTAATCGAAATTCCCCGCTACCTCAACAATAAGGACAATTACCTGTTCCATTATCAGTTCCTGCCCGGCGGCACGCAGGGACACGGCCCGATCTCACAGATTTTCACCGAGGAAATCGTCGCGCGCGAGGTCGAATACGTCGACCACGACGGATGGGTTACGGAAGTGCGCGTGGTGTGGGGAGTGGACGGCTGGGCAGCACCCAATTTGACCCAGGCGCAACTCAAGGGGTTGGAACTCAATCTTCCGCCCGACACGCCCGGACACGACCGCGAAGGCGAGGGCGTAGCCGACGCGGCCATCTATGAATTGGTCCAGACCGTCCCCCTGCCGCGCCGATGGGTGGGAAAGGTCTGGGGGCCAAAGGGCAGCACGGTCGAGCACGCGTTTCAGCTTTTGCGCAACAACACTCCAATGGTGGGCGACGAGGGCGAGCGCTGGGACAACAACAACGCGGAAAACTACCGGCTGTCGCTGTAGGGAGCGGGAGCCTCGCCGATCCGGATTTCGCGGTCCAGCCCAAAGACCCGTCGCGCATTGCCGCTCATCACCATTCGTGCGGCCCGCGGTCCCAGTTCGCGCACCAGTGAGACCATCCCGGCGGCGTAAGTCTCGTTGCCTTCGACGTTGGGAGGATTGCGGTTGTAATGCGACGGCCCGTCTATCACCCCGTCGGATCCGAACATCACCCGATGTTCGCCGAGTTGATCCACGAACGACATCACCTGCCGCCATCCGCACCACGACGTCTCCAGGTAAAGATTGGGCTGCTCCATCGCATGCTGGACCGCGCGGCGCCGCCCTTCTCGCGGTCCGAGATAGGTGTGATACAAAATCACCGGGACAGTGGGGAACCGTTCGGCCAGCCGCCGAATATGATCCGGATCCGATTCCCCGGGCGCGCTATGGCAGGCCACCGGGCATCCCATTTCAGCCGCGATAGCGATGTAAGGGTCGAGCGCAGGATCGTCAGCGCGATAGTCGTCGCCGGTCGGATGCAGCTTTATTCCGACCGAGCCTGCGCCCAGGCGCAGCCGCAGGTCGGCACGCCGGGTGGCACCCGGTCTGACCCATACCAGCGGATATAACCCCGCGTCGGCCAGGTTCAGGCGGTCCAGCAGCCGCGGCTCGGGCCATGAAACGATGCCGGTATCGACCCCTGCGGAGTCCGCGGCCTTGAGGTAGCTTGCGATTCCCAGGTCACCGCCGCCGCTGCCGCTGATGTGCAGATGCGAATCAAGCACGTCAAGCCCAATCCACAGCCGGTAATCGAGTCCGGAATTGTTGTCCCATGACTCTCCGTCTCTGATAGCGCAGTCCAGCGCAACGTGCCCTTCCAGGTCATGCACCTCGCCAACCCAAAGTCCCGGCCCCGCGTAGTGCAGCGGTGTGTCGCGGATCGGCTCCTGCCATCCGTCGAATCCATAGTGAAGGCTGGGATTTGGGCCAGACAATTCCTGCCGGCAGACAACCATACTGTGCGAGGCGTTTCCGGCCGTCTCGTCCAGCCAACTGATCATTCTGCTTCTACCTGTCCAACGCATCCTCACGAACCTTTTTTCACCCGCCGCGGCTTTGGCGCTCTATCGAGCGTCCGCGCCTATCCATTATCCACTTTTTTCGGGAGCAGTCGGGATAAACGAAGGCTGCGGCCGTGACAAATCCACAGGCGCCGACGTTTCGAGAGTCAGGAATGACGCCTTTTCAACGATTAGAGCACCACCGATGTGTGGTAGCGGTAGTCCTCCCATCGGTCTGCCAGATTGGGCGACCAGAAAGGCCCGGTGTGCCAGCAATAATGCACTGTCGCGCCCTTTGGCCCCTGGACCCGGCTGACAAAACGGCGCGGCGAGGGCAACGCGCGAATCATTTCAGACCTGATACGTTCGAAGGTTTCCTTGTCTTCGTAGCCGTAGAACTTGTGCGAACGAAATTGGTTGTCGTCACCGTAGCGCTCGATAAACCGCGGCTCTTCGCTGGGCGTATATTGCGGCGCGTCCCAGTCGTAGATACTCCAGTAGCAACATCCGCCGCACAGCGTGTCGTCGAAGTTGATGAAGTCAACTTCGCGCAGCACGATCTCCTCCGTAAACAGCTGGCTGTAGTCGCGATGGCCGTTGCGGAAAATTTCGAAATAATGATGGAAGAGGTAGTTCTCTTCCCATTTGCCGGAGGCCGGGTTCTGCACGTCCTTGGGCAAGCGGATAATCTTGCGGCGCGTCCCGTCGTCGGGCAGCTCGATCTTTTCCATCGTGGTCTGCACGCTGTTGCCGTGCTCGTCGATCGTGGTCCCGCCCATGCCGCGAATGAGGGTGCCACCGCGCGGCATCACGCGGGTCTCGCGATGAGCCTCCCAGTTGGGCGGCGCGCCGATCGGCGTCCAGGTGTAATGGATGTTGACCAGTTCGATTCCAGGCTCCGTATCGACCCACGACTTCTTGAGATAGAAGGACATTCAAGGGCCCTCCCGTTCGAATCAAAGGACTCCCACAAGAGCAACAATACAACTGCGGGATCGCTAGCACACGCAATTTATGAAGACAACGAAAGCGGAAGCGGGGCCTCACTGCCGGCGAGCAACCGTCCGCGGTGCAAACGGCCGCTTCAGGTTTGCGCTCGGAAGCCCAGGCGCACTATGATCGCGGCCCGGTTCCCAATCATACCGGCTATGGAACGCAGCGAGGAGTCCAAGCTCATGTATACGCGCCTCTTCTATGGAACCATTCAGCCCGGCAAGAGCGATGATGCCTGGCGAGTGCTCAACGAATTCGTTCCCCGGGTAAGACAGCAAAAGGGCTGCGTGTTCAACCAGGTCCTGCAAAGCGGAAGCGAAATCGTCGGCATCACCAATTGGGAAACTCAGGCCGACCTCGCTGCATATGCCGACAGCGAATTGTCGCGCGAGCTGTTCCGGCGCATCACTCCGCTGTTCATGGGTGCTCCGACAGTTCGCAGCTACGAAGTCAAAATGAATCTCTAGGGCAGCCAACTGCCGAGCATCGCGATTGACTGGCGGCACCGCCGGCCCGGAGCGCCACAGGCCGCGCGGAGGGATCGATGAAGTACGGGGTATCGATCATTCCCAACACCGCGATCATGCCGATCACCGAGTTGGCGGCGGCGGTGGAACAGCGCGGACTGGACGCGCTGTTCATGGGCGAGCATATCCACATCCCTGTCAAGCCGCGCGTTGCCTATCCGCTGCCAACCATGTCGGCGGAATATCTGCGTGAACTCGACCTGGTGGTGGCGTTGGCGAGCGCCGCCGCCGTTACGCGGCGGATCAAGCTGGCCAGTGGGGTGTGCCTGGTGACCGCCCACGACCCGATCATACTGGCGAAGCAATTCGCCAGCCTCGACGTCCTTTCGGGCGGCCGCATCATCATTGGAGTTGGCACCGGATGGGTTTCGGAGATTGAGACTCACGGTACCGCCTTTGAGGATCGATGGCACGTGTTCAAGGAGCGGATCGAGGCCATGAAGGCGATCTGGACCCAGGAGCAGGCCGAATATCACGGCCGCTTCGTCAACTTCGATCCGATTTTCTGTCCGCCCAAGCCGGTGCAAAAGCCCTATCCTCCCCTGCTGCTGGGCGTCGCAAATCCCGTCAACCAGCATATCGATTACCTCGACGGATGGTTCCCACCTCGCATGCCGCTCGATCAGTTTGTCGCAATCCGCAACAAGCTGGCACACCGCATGGAGGCCAAAAGCCGGGACCCGCGGTCGATTCGGATAACCGTGCATCAGAATTTTCCCGAGCGCTGCTTCGATACCGAAATGAAGGCAATCGACACCTTCGGGCAGGCGGGCGTGGAACGCATCGTCTATCGGCTAACCGGCCTGCCACCCGACCTCATTATGCCCCGGCTGGACGAACTCGCGCGGCTCGCTCACTGAGCTGTCCCTGACCCAGGATGAAATAATTTGAGGTCTGGAATTCATGAACACATTGGCGCAGAAGCCATTTCCGTTCTTCTGGGTAGGGTGATCGAGAGTCGTGCGATCCATCGCCGATGCGCGCCTCACTCGCGGCGGGACCATCTGGCAAGTATCGGGCTCAAGCTTTGCTTTCAAAAAATGGGCATAGAGGCTTCGGCGTGAGAATCGCCCCCGTTTGTGCTATAGAAATTCCAGAACATAAAGGTGTCCTGCGGCCTGCAAAACTTCAACAGTCGATAGGAGGCTCTCATGGCCGAGTATGATGTGTTGATTCGTAACGGCACGATTGTGGACGGCACCAGGGTTCCCGCTTACCACGGCGACATCGGTATCCGCTCCGGGCGGATCGCCGCGATGGGCAGGATCAAAGGCGGCGCCAAGCGCGAGATCGACGCCACCGGACTGATCGTAGCCCCGGGTTTCATCGACCTGCACACGCATTACGACGCCGCCCTGAGCGGCGGCACCAAGTGGGATCCGTACGCATCGATTTCCGGATGGCACGGCGTGACCACGGTGCTGATCGGCAACTGCGGCTTCGGTTTCGCCCCGGTGCGACCCGAGGACCGCGAACGCGCGATGCGCCGGATGGAGCGCACGGAATCGATTCCGCTCTCCTGTATGCAGGCCGGGATGCGATGGGACTGGGTGACCTTTCCCGAATACCTCGACAGCCTGGAACGCGGACGCATGGGCGTCAACGCCGCCGCGATGGTGCCGTACTCGCCCCTGCGGGCGTGGGTGATGGGCAACGAGGCGGCGCGCGATCCCGAGTACAAAGCCTCCACCGAGCAGGTGGCGGAAATGAAGCATCTGCTCCGCGAGGGTCTCGAAGCCGGAGCCTTTGGCTTCTCGGCCACCTTCAGCCCGGCCAATCGCGACTACGACGGCGGCTACCTGCCGACTCACGTGGCGCCGCGCCAGGAATTTCTGGAGATGGCGTCGGTGCTGGCGGACTTCAACCGCGGCTCGCTCGAATGGACGATGGGCAAGCACGTAGAGCGGCTGGGGATGGATTTTCTGCTCGAGCTGGCCAAAACCAGCGGGCGCCCGGTCAACTTCAACGGTGTCGCCCACAGTCCGCTCGATCCCGACGGATGGCGCAAGATTCTGGCCTGGACCGAGAAGGCCTGCCAGGAGGCGACGGTTCTGCCGGTCAACATTTGCGTGCCGCTGGACTTCGAATTCACCATGGACACTATTGGACTCTTCGACCAACTGCCGGCGTGGAAGGAAGCAACGATGGGCAGCATCGAAGAGCGCAAAGCCAAACTCGGCGACCCGGAGCGGCGCGAGGCGCTTAAACGCGATATGGAGGGGCGCCGGCGTTCCAGGCAGCCTGACCGCTACGACGGCGAAGCCGCCCAGGTCTCGATGTTCCGCTGGGACACGACCTTTGTGGCCGATGTGGAACTGGATAAAAACCACGGCTTGCTGGGCAGGTCGATCGGTGAGATCGCAAATGAGAGCGGCAAGCATCCGGTGGACGTTTTGCTCGACCTCGCGGTCGAAGAGGACCTCAAGACCGAATTCAGGATGCCCGGCGTGGCCAACTGCGACGAGGACGCCGTGGCGCAAATCGTCAAGCATCCGCTGACGCTGGTGGGGGCCTCCGACGGCGGCGCACACACCAAGTTTCTCACCACCGGCCGCTATCCCACTTACTTCCTGTCGCATTGGGTGCGCGACAAGGCGGTGATGACGCTGGAGGAAGCGCATTGGCGGCTTTCCACCATGATCGGATGGGCCATCGGGATTCGCGATCGCGGCTGGCTGCGGGAAGGGATGCCGGCCGATATCGTTATCTACGATCAGGCAAAGCTCAGCGTGAAGCCGACCGAGCGGCTCAACGATCTGCCCGACGGCGACTGGCGCCGCGTGCAGAAGGCCGAAGGCTACCGCTACACGCTTATCAATGGGGAAGTCACTTTCGAAGACAATGTTTGTACCGGCGCGCTTCCGGGCAAGGTCTTGCGCAGTTGCGATATCGGTGGATAGCCGAAGTCAGGCCTTGCGCCGCACGTTTCCGCTTTAGCTCCGGCATCCGGTCCCTCCCGCTGCCGTGACGACGGCGGGAGGGCCCGATCCGTTTAGGGCTGGGAAGCGCGGCTTCTTTCTCTTCATTGCCATAGCAGCGGCCGCCGTGCTGGCGGCCTTCTGCTTTGGCGATAACGTCTCGGCAGGACAATCCGCCGCTCCGATCTACAATGAGATCGTCGGAACCGGTCAAAGCCTTTCCACCGGTTTGTTTGCGAACCCTGCCATCTCCACTACTCCGGCGTGGCCGACCAACGCGCTGATGACCAACCTCGGCGTGCGACAGGTGATGGACCGGGGAGAATTCCATTCGCTCAAACCTACCCTGATCACCGGACTGGTGCCCCTGGTCGAAGCACGAACCGCCGACCACGACGGCGAGACTATAGGCGCCGGGATGACCTTCCAGGTAAACCATCTCGTGTTGAAGGCCGGGCAATCTCCCTGGCCGGTGGTGTTTTCGGCAAACGGCGTAACCGGCGCTTCCTACGCGATGCTGAAGCGGGGGACGGTCCCTTACCGCAACGCACTTGAAACCGTAAAGCGGGTGGCGGCGATATTGAGCGCCAAAGGAATCCGCGACGTGGTGCGGGCGCTAACCGTCACTCACGGTGAAACCGACGCTGAATTCGGCGCCAGCGCCGCTGAGTATGAAGCCGACCTGGTTCAATGGCGCGACGATTTCGACGCCGACCTGCGCGCAATCACCGGACAGCACGAGCGTCTGTTGCTGTTCACCGACCAGATGAACAATTACACCAGCCGCGGCTTTGGCTCATACGCCGCCACAACCTCACCGATCCCGCTGGCGCAGCTCAACGCCGCACTGGACCATCCGGGGTCGATCGTCATGGTCTGCCCGAAGTACTGGCTGCGGTATTACCGCAAGGACGGCGCTCACCTGACGAACCGGTCGGAGGAATTGCTGGGTGAAAAGTATGGCGAGGCGATCAAGCGCACCTTCGTGGACGGCGTGCCCTGGAAGCCGCTGTATATCGTCGGCGCCACTATAAACGCCGGTGTGATCACACTTTCCTACAACGTCCCGGCACCGCCGATCGTGTTGGACACGACGCTGGTTAGCGACCCCGGCAATTTTGGCTTCGTCTATAACGACGACTCGACGGCGCCGCCCTCAATCCGCGCCGTCGAGCTAAGCGGGGATCATAACCATGTGCTGATCCGTCTGAACCAGGCCCCCGGCGCGCCTCCCGGTCACCGGCACATTCAATACGCATGGGTGGGATCACTGGCCTGCGCGGGCGGCGCATGCGACGCGGGGCCGGTCAGTGGTCCGCGCGGAAACGTGCGCGATTCAGATCCGCTGATGAGCCGGCTGGACGGCGGCGATTCAATTCATCTGTACAATTGGGCTGCAAGCCAGGATTTTGTATTCTAGCCGCAAAACTCCGGCACTGACGCCGGCGCTACCGCAGAAAAGGATTTCTTGATCCGCAGCTCCGCCTCGTTTGCCGTTCTTTTTCTCGCCGTCGATGCCGCCCTGCGCCGTCACCAATCTCGTCGATACGACTCGTCTTCACGCGAGCGCGTTCCCTGACGATACAGATGGATCCTGCTCTGCGTGTGCTCCACTGAATCGATGCGGTTCCAGTCGTGGAGTACAATGCGGCGGGCGATTTTCCATTGGCCGTCGCGCCGCTCGTAGCGGTCCACGTACCGGCCGCCCAGCGTGAAATCCACCATTTGCCCCGGCTGGCCGCTGCGATGGTACGCGACAAAATAAGCCTCGGCGAAGGCGACATCGCCTCGCACCTCCACGAACTCGTTACAGATCGAATGTGCGGTGACCATTGCGCGGTCGCGTTGCAGCGCCTCCAGAACCCAGGGAACGAATTCTTCAACTGTGCCGCGGAACTCGCCATGGTCATCATACGCCCCCGGATGATACGCGGAGCGAATCAGGTCCCCATCGCAGCGATCGATCCCGCGGCAGTAACGCATCAGGGTTTCGTGGATCGCCTGCTTGTCGAGCAGCTCTCTGATTTCCTGGTTGGTGACGTCCGCCATCGCCTGGTCCTCCCGTCCTAAAGGGCTGATGACGGCAGATATACATCCGCCAAGGCCTACAAGTCATGCGGTGAGCGACTAAACCCCGAGCTTCGGACCATTGCGGATCAGCACGGGCATCAACTGCTGGGGCGTCAGGCGAGTGACGAAGTAGCAGAACACGGAACCATAATTGACGACGCCGATCCAAAGACCCCGGTAGTTGTAGAAGCGCACGCCGTGCACCTCTTCCCCGCCGGCAGGCACGGCGTAGTCGAGCTGGCGGAAGTTTATGCACAGGACCGATCCCGGCTTCCCCTTGTACCAGCTGTAGGCGATCGTCCGGCCGTCGGGGCGATGTTCGATGCGCGCGCCCGCCATCGTCAGTCCCACCGAAGAAAAGTCCCAAACGAAGGGGTAGCCAAATTCGGACGTGAGAGCCACCGCCAGGTCGGCCGGTGAACTTAGCGCCGAATTCGACGTGAAGCCCCGCTCCGCGCTCAGGTAATCGTTGGCGGCGGCTTCCAGACCGCCGTTGGACTTTCGCTGGCCCAATCCGCCGACCAGGATTATGACCAGCACCGCCGCCGCTGCGGCCAATGCCCCGAGCGACCCGAGCAATAATGGCCTGCGGCTGAACCTGGCCGGACGAATGGCCGGGCGGACGTCTTCCCGGGCGTCCTGCATATCGAGGGCTGCGAATATCTTGCGCCGGACATTGTCCGGCATCGAAACGATAGGAATCCGCTGGCGCAGCCAAGCCTTCAGCTCGCGCTCATCGGCCTGCCGCTGGCGGCATTCGGCGCAACCCGAGAGATGGGCCGAGACGGCCTCGCGCTCGTCGGAATCAAGCGCCCCGTCAACGTCGGCGCTCAGGTACTGCTCTATGTACTGCCGATGATCCATCATCCCCGTACGAACACCGGCCTAATCTCCAGTCCGCTCATGAACCCACGGAACGCTGTTTTGCGTTCTCCTAAAGCCTAGCGCATCATGGCCCGCGCGCGCGAGAGCCCCGGGCGCGCAATGCCGACAGGCGTTTCGATAATCCGCGGGACTTCCTCATAGCTCAGGCGGTTTTCGCTGGCCGGCAATGGCGACAGCGCCGTCACAAACTCCAGGCAGCGACGCCCCCCCTTTCCCACCTGCAACTTAAGGCTGACCAGCCACTGTTCCGGCGGGTTGTTATTACTATGGTTTTCCGGCGCACGCTCACTCACTCAAGTCGCTCTGGCTGCCCCGCCACCGTTGGTTGCGTAACAACTGCTCAGGCCTCTGTCCAATGTTGTTAACAATCGCGCATAGCAATCAGTTCCCGGAGCAATCCGACGAAGCACTCCAATCTTCACAAGGACGTCAGAGAGGAACTTTTAGGCCCGTCCGGAGGATTTTCCTCTTCGCAACCGACCGCATCTTCTGGCGGCGATTCAGAGCGGGAAGAAGGCCAACCACTGGGGCGTCAGATTGGGGATCCGGTGGCGCGAGGTGTGGAGTTCAAGTCCACCTTCTCGTATTCACTAATGATTACGGGGTATTTTTGATGATTGAGGCGGTGGCGATG
>Ga0126381_100000064_pt1 | contig 123338 bp, 102 predicted proteins | sample PanSoiMetPlot_28_FD_96465 | JGI IMG/M metagenome (GOLD analysis project Ga0126381, IMG submission 96465) | Tropical forest soil microbial communities from Panama - MetaG Plot_28 | ecosystem: Environmental > Terrestrial > Soil > Tropical forest > Bulk soil | place: Panama | collected 2016-02-17 | reverse complement strand
GGGCAGGGGTTAAGCACAAGCGGCGAATGCGGCGCCCCGGCGCGAATTGCGGTGACGGGACGCGTTACCGCGATTGGTTTCGGCGCGGAGGGAATATACGCGGGCAGCGCCTCAGGCGGGGTATGGAAGAGCACCGACGGTGGAACGACCTGGAACCCGCTTACCGATCAACAGCCGTCGCTGGCGGTCGGTGCGATCGCCGTTCTGCCCGGTCCGCCCGACACGATTTACGTCGGAACGGGCGAGGGCAACAACGAATGCGATAGCAGCTATGGGAAAGGCATCCTGAAATCTTCGGACGGCGGTAAAACCTGGACGCAACTGGGTGGCGCTACGTTCGACGGCCTTAGTTTTACTCGAATTGCGGTCGAGCCCAACAATCCCGCCGTGCTTTACGCCGCGACCTCGTTCGGATTTACCAACGGCGCCGCGGGCGAATGCTTTCCGGTAGCCAAGGCGACCGCGGGCCTTTACAAATCAAGCGACGCGGGGCTGACCTGGGCGCCGCTGTCCGGAAAAGGCGGTCTGCCGGCGGGAGTGGCCGGGTCCACCGCCGACGGTTCAGGGTCGGTGTACGACACGATTATCGATCCGGCGCGAATCTTTATCGGACAGTTCACCGGAACGGTGGTGGCAGGAGCAGCGGCGGAATGCGCCGGCATGGCGAGCTTGACCGCTATCGATCCGAACAATTCCAAGAATCCCAATCCGTTCAGAATTATCGCCGTTCCTCTTTCAACCGGCGGCTTTGCGCTTAACGCCAGCCTGACCCTGACGCAGAACCCGGCGGTGGGACTCAATCCGCCGGGAATTTGCGATGACTTCAGCGGAACCTACACCTGTTCCGGCACCGTCGCGAACCTCAGCGGAGCGCCGGTGACCGGATTTACCTGTACCGGCGGCAACTTTAACAAAGGCACCGGCACGACAATTACGTTGGCGGGCGGTTTTGTGGACGGCGAAACCGACCGGGGCAGTTTCATCGGGAACTGGAGTCTGGACGCGGGAGCAAGCCCGGACGTGGTGAACAAGGCGCCGATAACACTTGCCGCGGCGCCGTCCGTTTACGCCGCCGTCGGCGGTGCGAGTGGCGGAGTTTTTCAGTCAATGGACGCCGGCATGACGTGGACTCAAGCGCGCGCGATTGGCGCGGGCCGCCGCTTTGCGATGGCTTTTTCCACCGACGGGAGCCGCTTGTATATCGCGTCAACCACCCTGACCACCCCATCCGAATTCGGCGCTTTGTACATCTCCGACAACCACGGCGCCAGCTTCAGGATCGGAACCGGAGTGCCCAATATCGGCGGAGCCGGATGCCTTACCGAAGACCAGGGGGATCACGACCTCGCGCTCGCCGTTGACCCGGTTGACCCGGACCGTCTGTATCTCGGCATGGCCGGCGTTTATGTATCTAGCAACGGCGGCGCAAGCTTCGCCTACACGGGTGCCGGTACGCATAGCGGCCAGCATGCAATCGCGGTTAACGGCGGCGGCGTTTATCTGGGCAACGACGGAGGCCTATTCAAGAGCAGCGCGGGCGGAGCCGGCTGGAGGCCGCTTAACCGCGGCCTGGGCGTCGTGCAGTTTCAATCGGTGGCGCTCGACTCGAGTGGAGCCGTGGTCCTGGGCGGCACTCAGGACAACGGAATCAATCAAGCCTCGGGTGGCGGTCTGACGTGGACGCATTCCGACGACGGCGACGGCGGCTTCGTGCAGATCGATCAAAGCAATCCTTCGATTGTTTTTGACGAGCACGCCGGGCTCAGTCTCAGCCGGTCAATCAATTTCGGAGCACTGGGAACCTACAACTCTATCAGTCCGGGCGCGGCGGGAACCGATCCGCTGCAGCTCTACCCTCCCTTCACCGCCGATCCGTCCAACCCGGAGCGCATCCTGCTGGGGACCAACCGGCTGTGGGAGAGCTGTCACGTCAGCGGCACGACCATGGTCTGCGACGGCGCCAGCAGTCCTTCGCCGCCGATCTGGACCGTGCTGAGCGCGGATTTGACCGGCGCATGCGCCAGTTCGTTGTGCGACATCAGCGGCATTGCGGTGGCGCTCACTAACCCCGACACGGTTTATGTAGTCACCAGCTCCGATGGCCTGACGGGGCCAATGGTGTGGGTGACCCTTGACGGCACCAAACCTGCTCCGGTCTGGAGGAACATCACGCCCGAGGGCGTGGCGGGTAGGCCGCTCACCTCGGTCGTCGTCTCCCCTCTGAATGATCAGGAAGTGGTAATCACTGCTTCCGGTTTCACCGCCAGCGGCGGACATGTGTTCATTTCTTCGAACGGAGGTTCCACCTGGAGCGACATCAGCGCCGGCCTGCCGGACGTCCCGGCGCTCAGCGCGGCCTTCGATCCATCGGCGCCGGCAGCGGGACTCTATGTCGGCACCGATATCGGCGTCTTTCATACCTCCGATCTCGGTCATACCTGGCACAATGCCAATCTCGGCAGCTTGCCCGTGGTGCCCGTTTACCAATTAGAGCAGGCCCACGGCGGCCTGGTGGCGGCCACCCACGAGCGCGGGGTGTGGGTGCTTGGCGCACGACTCCCGACCCCGACCCCAACCACAAGTATCACCGCAACCGCCACATCGACCGCGACTCCAACCCCAACTGCGACGCCAACTCCGGTGCCCGGACATCCGTTCATCAGTAGCATTCCGCCGGTAATCGTGGTTGGTGGCGGCTTCGACCTTCATGGTTTGAACTTCACGGCTGGTTCGGTCGTCAACTTCTTCGTTGCCACGGCCGGTGGACCGGTAAACCACGGTCCATTGGTGCCGGTAAGCTGGACTCCGACAGATCTGGCGGTTGACGTGCCGGTCGCTACCGGCTTGGGACAGGGTTTCGTGTCGCTGGAGGTGGTCAATACCGATCGAGCCTTTGTTACCTCCAACCTGGCGTTTGGCCTCTTGCAAGGCTCGGCTGCGGAGGGCATTCCGACCATCACCAGCGTCGGGGGCGTGGGTCTGTCCGCGACCAGCGCCGAACCGAGTTTCGCGGTCGACAACGTTGAGACGGTGGTCAAGCAGGGTCAGCTGGTATTCATCGGTGGCATTGGATTCGACGCGCGAGATGGCGTGGCCGTGAACCTCTTTTGCGCCTGCCCGGGAGGCAAGGTGGGGCCGTTTTTCATCAACCCCGGCGCGCCCGGTCTAAGGTCCGACTCGCTCGCGTTCACTTTGCCGGCCAGCGGACTTAATTCGCCGCCGACCGGACCGGGTTCGTTCGTGGTGATCAACAAAGGAAGCGCGGGTACCTACGCGATGACGAGCAATGCCGTGTCGGTGCCGGTCGGAGCGCAAATCGGCATTACGTCGGTGACCCAGTCGGGCAGCACAATAACTGTAAATGGCGCAGGCTTTTCCACCTTGACCGTTATCAATTTCTTCAATTTGCAGCGTGCGGGCGCGGTCAATCTGGGCGCGATAAGCGGCGGCGCGCCCGCGATCCCCCTCAAGATCGTGAACAGTAGTGAGTTCACGTTCACCCTGCCGGCAAAGGCGGTGCCCGGTCCGGCTTATGTCCAGGCGCTCAACCCGCCATACGTGCCCTTCACCAGTTCGGGCAACGACCCGGGCGGCGGCATCACCTTGCATTGACGCACCCCCGGCGCGTACTACCCGGCCACCTCATAAACTGGTAATTTCACCGCTCGACTTTGCTGCGGTTTCGTGGCGAGCGCTGTAGGCTCAACATGATGGCCAAGCCAATCGTACTTATCGGCGGCACTGCCGGCACTGGAAAAAGCACTCTGGCCCGCGAGTTGGCCTGGGAGATGCGCTTTGACCATCGACTGGGCACCGGGTTCCTGCGCGAAGTCGCCAAGAGTTATCATTCGGTGGAGACTGCTCCCGACCTCTACAGCTTCACCTTTCGCGCTGAGAACCCGATCGACCACCTGATTGCCCAGGCGCGGGTGCTCAAACCGGCGATCGACGCGTGTATCACGCGCGCCCGCAACGAAGGGACTTCGTTGGTCATAGAGGGCAACCACCTGATTCCGGCCCTGTACCACGACGCGCAGGTGGATCTTTTTATCGTTCTGTGCGCACCCGAAGCCGCTGAGCATCACGTGCGCCTGCATGGCCAAAGCCACGCCAAACGGCGGCTGAGCGAATCCGACATCATCAATGTCCGGGGAATCGACGAATATTTGCGCGCCGAGGCGTCGCGATACGGCGTCCCGTCGATCCTGTACGCGGATAATTTTGGCGAGTTCGTCGATCTTCTCAACACAAGAATGGAAAGGCTTCGATGATTGCGGTTGTTGTTTCCAAGCCGGGAGATGAAACCCAGCTCAAGTTGGCCGAGGTTCCGGACCCCAAGCCGGGAGCGCAGGATTTGCTGATCGCGGTTCGGTGTACTGCGGTCAATCGCGCCGATCTGATGCAGCGTCAGGGGATGTATCCGCCTCCTCCCGGCGCTTCGGACATCCTGGGCCTTGAATGCGCGGGCGAAGTGGTCGAGGTCGGACGCGAGGTTACAGGCTGGCGGGTGGGGGACCGGGCGATGGCGTTGCTGCCGGGCGGCGGCTACGCGCAGAAGGCCGTCGTCCATCATGGCAGCGCGATGCATGTGCCGCGCGTGCTCAGCGATGAAGAGTCGGGCGCCTTGCCCGAGGTCTTTCTGACCGCTTTTCTCAACCTGTTCATGCTCGGGGAAATAAGCGTAGGCCAGTGCGCCCTGATCCATGGGGGCGGCAGCGGAGTCGGCACAGCCGCAATTGAGCTGCTGCGCGAGGCGGGCGTGCGCAGCATCGTGACCGCCGGCAGCGCCGCCAAGTGCGAGCAATGTCTGCGGATGGGGGCCGATGTTGCAATCGATTACAACGAGGGGCCGTTCGCGCCGAAGGTCAAAACCGCCACCAGCGGCCGTGGCGCCGACGTAATCCTGGATTGCATCGGCGGGGCTTACCTGGCTCAGAACATGGAAGCACTAGCCCAGGGTGGACGGCTGATATTGATTGGTCTGATGAAGGGGCGCGCGCTGAGATCGATTTGGCCGCGCTGCTGCGCCGGCATCTGCGAATCATTGGCTCGACGCTGCGCACGCGCAGCGTGGAGGAGAAGTCGCGGATCGTCGATGCGTTTCTGGCGCGGTTCGGCGCGGCGCTGGAATCCGGCGCCATCCGGCCCACCGTCGATTGCGTGCTGCCGATCGCTCAGGTCGCGGAAGCTCATCGCCGGATGCAGGCCAGCACCCATTTCGGCAAGATCGTGCTGCGCGTCGAGTAGGAACGTTTTCGCTCAGCCGGCCGTCTCGCCTTTGGCAACACCCGCTCCGATACACACCAATTGACGCGGCAAATGTTCGGTAAGCCCGGCCTTTCGCTTGGACGCGCCCGCGGCCGCCGATAAAATAGCGCCGCGATGGAACGGCTTGCGCAAACCCTGGAATGGCTCTATTCGCTCGAGGCGCGCGGGGAGATCTATAAGCTTGAGCGGATGGAGCAGGCGCTGGAGCACATCGGCAATCCGCATCTACGCCTGCAGGTCGTTCATATCGCGGGTACCAAGGGCAAGGGCTCGGTGGCGGCGATGCTCGATAGCTGTCTGCGCGCCGCCGGTTACCGCACCGGCTTGTACACCAAGCCCCACCTGGTCCATCTAACCGAGCGCACCCGGATTGACGGCGCCGAAATGCCCGCGGCCCTGATGCTGGACTATATCGATCGGCTGCGGCTGGTTTATGAGCGCGCCGGACTCGCGCTGACGTTTTTCGAGTTCACCGTGGCCCTGATGTTCCTTTATTTCGCCGAGGCCGGAATAGATATCGCCGTGGTTGAGACTGGACTTGGGGGCAGGTTGGACTCGACCAACGTGGTGCGTCCGCTCCTGAGCGTGATTACTCCGATCGGCTTCGACCACGTCGAGTATCTGGGCTATACCCTGCGTTCCATTGCGGGCGAGAAGGGCGGCATCATCAAGCCGGGCGTGCCGGTGGTGATTGGCGCACGCGAGGAAGAGGCGCGTGCCACTCTGACCGATATTGCGGCCCAGCGCGGCAGCGCCGCGATGCTGATCGATCGCGAATTCACCTATCGTTCACATTCTCCAGCTCATCGGCTTGACTATATAGGCCTGGGGTTCAATATAAATGATGTGGAACTGGGTGTGGCGGGGCGCTTTCAGCATGAGAACGCGGCGATCGCGTTGGCCGCGATCGAGGCGATGCGCGGCATCGGATGGCGGATTGATGAGGCGCAGATACGCCGCGGGTTGCATGAACTTTACTGGCCGGGCCGTTTTGACGTCGTGCAGCGCAGTCCCTTTGTGGTTCTGGACTGCGCGCATAACGAACTGAGCGTCGAGGCCTTGCTGGACACTATAGCGCTGGAATGCGGGCCGCAGGCCCGGCCCCGGCTGGTGTTCGGCTGTTTGTCGGACAAGAACTGGGTCAGCATGGCGCATCTGCTCGGGCCTCGGGTTCGGGATGTGACGCTGACCAGGGTCAAACCCAAGCGCCCGCTGGAACCCGAACGGCTGTTTGAGCACTTTGCTCCGTTTGCTCCAACGCGCGTGATTCGGGAACCTATTGCTGCGATCGAGCAGGTGGTGGCGGAGTCGAGCGCGGACGATTTTGTGCTGGTCTGCGGCTCCGTGTACTTGGTAGGTGAGATTTATCCCTATTTCCTGGCGGCACAGGGCCGCGCAAGGTTGTTCCCTGAAGGCATTTAGATCAGCGCTGCTTGGTATGTTGTGGCTGGTCCTGGCGGCCGGACCGGCCGCGCACGCGCAAGATCTTCAATCGTTGGGTGCACTGCGCAGCTCGCACACCGGCAAGGTCGACCTCAGCGGCCATGAATTCATTTACGACGCTCATACCGACACCTTTGTCGCGCGGGGCGATGCCCGTCTGCGGCAGTCCGGCACTTTGCTGCAAGCGGATGAAATGCAATTCAACCGCAAGAACCAGACCCTGGCCGCGCACGGCAACGTTAGCCTGACCGATCCTGAAGTCGAAGTAACCGCCTCGCGCGCCGACGTGAACGTCGACAACGAAACTGGCCAATTGCAAAATGCTAAGGTTACCGTCAAGCAAAGCGACTACTATCTCGCCGGACGGGAGATCACCAAGTTCCTGGGACAGCATTACCGGGTAAGGGACGGCTATTTCACCACTTGCGGATGCGAAGGGGGAACTCCGTCCTGGAGCATTGCAGGGCGCGAGATCGACGCGACGCTGGGCGGCCACGGCGTGGTCAAAGACGCCAAGTTTCAGATCCTTGGTCACACCGTCATGGACATTCCCTACGCGGTGTTTCCCGCCGATACCGATCGGCAGAGCGGCTTCCTTAGCCCCCTGGTGGGTCAGTCCCGCCTGCGCGGTTTTCAGTATTTCCAGCCCTATTATATCGATATCGACCGCAGCCAGGACGCGACCGTGGCGTTCGACGTCGAGTCGCTGGCGCGGATCGGCGGGATGGCGGAGTACCGGCTGCAGAACGGGACGGACGACTACTTGAGAGTCACCGGCGGGTACTTCAATGAGAGCATCCGCAGCAACGCCAACACCGACGTGGTCGACGATCAAATCGCCGATCCCACGGTTCCGATCAACCGCTGGGGTCTTATCGGCGTGTTGCGCCAGCACATAACCCCCGACCTGGTGGCATACGCTGACGGCATCCAGACCAGTGACAGCCTGTACCTGCGCGACATGGACGTGTACACCCTGTCGCGCGGTTACGGCTCGAATGACTACGGTCTGCTGCGCACCGGCAACTCGGATTTCGGGCTGCAGCAGAGCTTCGAAAATTCCTACGTCCTGCTCGACGGGATGTGGATCCAGGATTACATCCAGGCGCAGCAATTTGCCCTGCAAAAAATGCCCGAGCTGCTGTGGAGCGGACGCCAGAATCTCGGCTTCGGATCGGCCTTCGTGGACTTTGACTTCCAAGCGGTCAATTATTTGCGGGAGAACGGGATCGACGGAATGCGCCTCGACATGCATCCGGAGCTGACCGTTCCATGGCATCTGAAGGATTACCTTTACGGATGGGGCAGCGTCGGCGTCGAGGAGACCACCTACGACGTCTCTGGTCATGACATTACGATCTTCCCGGTCGGCACCTTCGACCCGGTCACCGGCCAGGTGCTCAACAACAACAATCAGCTGGGAGAGAATCCATCGCTTGCTCCCGGCGGCCTGCTTCATCGCGAGTTGATCGACGGCAGCTTCACTATCGGCAGCCGTATCCAGAAGGTTTACAACTTCAAGTGGCGCACCCTCGAAAAGCTCAAGCACACGATCGAACCGGTGGTTTCCTACGACTATGTTCCGGTTGTGGACCAGTCGCAGCTGCCGATTTTCGATGAAACCGACCGGGTCGAACCGCGCAGCCTCTTTACCTGGGGTGTGGTCTCGCGTCTTTATGGCAAATTCAACGGCCGCGAGGACGTCAAGAGCGCTTCTTCCAACTCAAGCGAGGAAGCGTCCAGCTCGCAGACTGGAGCCGTGCCTCAGGCGCCGACCAACTTTCAATCCGGCAGCGGACGCGTAATGGAACTGGCTCAATTCAGCCTGCTGCATGAATATGATACTTCGCATGCACTGACGCCTAGCGGCCAGCGTTTTTCCGATATCTCCGCCAACCTGTTTGTCTATCCGACCACCTACGCGTCGATTGGCAGCACCACCGACTTTAATCCCAACACCCGCCAGTTCGCCGGCCAGACCGTTTTTCTGGCGTTGCGGCCGCCGTGGGTCCAACCTCATCCCACCCAGCAGCAGCGCCTGGGACGGGCCTATACCGGCGGTCCCTATATCCAGGTGGACTACTCCTTCGTCGGCGGCCGCACCGCAGTCCAACAGATCGGCGGAAGGGCCTATTACGAGTTCTTCGATCGGATCGGTCTGTATTACGAGCCGTCCTACGATATCGCCGACGGCAAAATGCTCTACAGCGAATATGGACTGCGGCTGAAGTCCAAGTGCGACTGCTGGATCTTCGACATCGGCGTGAACGACTCTATCAACCCCAGCGAGGTCCAGATTTTCGTCCAGCTGACCTTGGGCGGCCTGGGCTCGATTGGGCGCAATCCGTTTGGCCGCAACATCTTGCTCAACAATGCCTACGGCATGAACCAGGGCGGTCCTTTCGACTGACCCGGCGCGGCGAGGCCCGTGGTTGCCGGAGCCGCCGCTTCCGGCTTTAATAATTGGACGATATGAGCAAGACCGCGCTGATCACCGGCGTGACGGGCCAGGATGGCTCCTACTTGGCAGAGCTGCTGCTGGCCAAAGGCTACAGTGTTCACGGTATCGTGCGGCGGACCTCCAGCTTCGCCACCGGTCGCATCGACCATCTGCGCCAAGGCTTTGAGAGCGGCCATTCCGGGCTGCAGCTTCATTACGGCGATCTCGGCGACGGCACCGGGCTAAGGCGCATCATCGAACTGGTCGCGCCTGACGAAGTGTACAATCTGGCCGCCCAGTCGCACGTGCGGATTTCATTCGATCAGCCCGAATATACCGCCGATGTGGTCGGTTTGGGGGCCTTGCGGCTGCTTGAAGCGGTGCGCGATCACAGCCGCAGCACCGGACGCCAGGTGCGCTTTTACCAAGCTGGATCCTCCGAGATGTTCGGCAAGGCGGCGCAATCACCGCAAAGCGAGGCCACCCCTTTTCATCCGCGCAGTCCTTATGCGTGCGCCAAGGTTTACGCCCATTGGCAGACCCGCAACTATCGCGAAGCCTACGGCATGTTCGCCGCCAACGGTATCTTGTTCAATCACGAATCGCCGCGGCGCGGGGAGAACTTCGTGACGCGTAAGATCACGCGCAGCGCCACCCGGATCAAAGTCGGGCTGCAGGAAAAGCTGGCGCTGGGAAATCTCGATGCGGTGCGCGACTGGGGTTTTGCCGGCGACTACGTGGAGGCGATGTGGTTGATACTGCAGCATTCGGAACCGGAGGACTTTGTAATCGCAACCGGTGAAAGCCATTCGGTGCGGGAGTTCCTGGAACTGACCTTCCAGCTCCTGGAATTGGATTTTCGCGAACACGTTGAATTCGACCCTCGTCTGATGCGTCCGGCTGAAGTTGACCTTCTCCAGGGAGATTCCTCCAGGGCGCGCAACGCGCTGGGCTGGCGCCCCAAAGTCGGCTTCAAGGAGCTGGTGGCGATGATGGTTGATGCCGACCTCGAACTGGCGCGCCGCGAACTAAAGGCCGAAAGCTGACTTGCATGCCCGTGATAGACAGGCTGGGGAAGCTCATATCTGGAGTTCCCACAACCGTAGGGTTGTAAGCCCCTCGCCCCAACCTTCTTCTTGGTCAGGAGAGGGTGCTCGCACTAACTAACTTGGAAATTCCCGCCACAGCCTGTCGCGGGAGTCTGTACATTCAGACTCACTCACCGCGCAAACCTGAACTCGGCCCTTGCGCGTGACTCCGGCTCCCGTTAATTACCTGCTGCGGGAGCATAGAAGGCCGTGGCGATGCGTCGACTGAATCCGGGAGTCTTTGAACCGGTGGTTTACCTGGTTCAAAAGCCCCAGTCATTCCGCGTCATAGGATTGGGAGGACTGGCCCTGTTCTCGGTGCTCATGCTTTCCGAGGCATTCAGCCACGGCGCCGGTTATGGGCTGCTTGGGCTCGTGCTGCTCGGTGCGCTCTGGCTGGAAACCAGTCTGACCGCGTGCCGGCGATGCCGTTTTTACGGCACGTGGCATTGCCTGGGGCAGGGCCTGCTTGCGTCGAAAGTCTTTCCCCGCGTCGCGAACGGCGCCAGCGATTTGCAGTACCAGGCCCATCTTGTACTGCTCGGCATATACCTCATCTACGGGCTGTTCTGGCTCTGGCATGCGCCGGCGTTGGGCTTCATCTTCACCCTGTGGATACCGCTGCTGCTGATCAGCGCGGACGCGCTGAACGGATTTTCCTGGCGAGCGAACCGCGCCTGACTTCGATTTCGACGCGTAAAAATTCGCGGCGCTGTTCAAACTGGACCACAACGGTCGGCCATTCTTTTACCGCCCAATCCCCTCTGACATAATTTCAATAGTGGCCAAAGAAATTGGAATGGATGCGGTCCGCGCAGCGCTTTCGCGGGTCAAGTATCCCGGTTATGCAAGCGACATCGTCGCCCTTGGCATGGTCGAAGAGGTTTCGGCCGGGACCGACGGACAAATCAAGGTAACCCTGCGCCAGGCGACCGAGAACGAGGATATCCTGCGCCAGATCGCGCAGCAGATTCACCATGCGCTGAGCCATGAACTTGGGTTGGAGCGGATCGAGCTCAAGGCTCGACGGCTCGAGCCCGAATTGGGCGAGAAGACCGGGCGGGTCCGGTTGGAAGGGACCCGCTACGTGATTGCTGTCGCCAGCGGCAAGGGCGGTGTCGGAAAATCCACCGTGGCGGCCAACCTCGCCGTCGCGCTCCATCATCTTGGATTGAGCGTGGGGCTGCTCGACGCCGACATCTATGGTCCTTCGATGGCGATGATGTTTGGCACCGGCGACGCGCGGCCAAAGGCAGCCGACAAGACGCGTTTCAACCCGGTCGAGAAGTACGGCATCAAGCTGATCTCGATGGCCTTCTTTCTAACCGACAAGGCACCGGTGATATGGCGCGGCCCGATGGTGATGAGTGCGGTGCGGCAGTTTCTCAAGGAAACGGTGTGGGGCACGCAGGACTTCCTCATCGTCGATTTGCCGCCCGGCACCGGCGACGCGCAGTTAACCCTGGCGCAGCAGGTGGCGCTCGATGGAGTGGTGGTCGTCACGACACCACAGGAGGTGGCGGTCCTCGACGCGGTGCGGGCGGTCAAGATGTTCAAACAAGTGCATTGCCCGGTGCTCGGAATCGTGGAGAACATGAGCCTGTTCGTGTGTCCCGATTGTGGGGAAGAGGAAGAGATTTTCGGTCGCGGCGGAGGCGAGCGGATGGCCGCTGAGGAAGAAACGAAGCTGCTGGGCCGGATTCCGATCCATGCGGAAATACGGGAGAGCGGAGATAGCGGGAAGCCGATCGTACTGGCCCAGCCCGATCATCCCGCGAGCCTTGCCTTTGTGGAAATTGCGCGCCAAATCGTAATGCGGATGCCGGATTGATTGGTATAGGCGCCTTGCCGCAAAATCAGTCAGCGGCTATTGTAATCTCAGGCTTTATCCGTCCCGCCTTGCAAGCCTTAGGGAAAACGAAACAGGAGTGTAAAGACGCTGATCACAGGTTGGAAGCCTGTGCCACGCTTAGGACAGCCCGGCGATGTCAACGGTAATCACGGAAGAATGTATTAACTGCGGCGCGTGCGAGCCTGAATGCCCGAACACGGCGATCTACGAGGGCGGCGCCCAATGGGAGCTGGACAGCGAGAACCATGCGGCGCTCAAGGACGATATCTATTATATTGTTCCCGACAAGTGCACCGAATGCGTGGGGTTCTTCGATTCGGAACAATGTGCGGCAGTCTGCCCGGTCGATTGTTGCATTCCCGACCCGGCCAACCCCGAAACCGAAGAGGCGCTGATAGAAAGAGCCCGGCGCCTGCATCCCGAGCAGGCTTTTGCAGCTGATTTTCCGTCGCGATTCAAAAAGTAAGGCGCCGAGCTTCGGCGCCCGCGGCGCCTCGGTACGCCGTGCGGCCGTCTGCGAAAAGGAGTCTTGAGTTTGCCAACGAAACCACCCGTCCGTATCGCCCCCGCGGACGGCAAGCTTGGTGTTCTCCTTCCGGGATTGGGTGCGGTCAGCACCACCTTCATAGCCGGAGTCGAGGCGGTAAAGCGGGGCGCCGCGGCACCGATCGGATCGTTGACCCAGCTCTCCACCGTGCGTTTGGGCAAACGCAACGAAGGCCGCACACCGCTCATCCGGGACTTTGTTCCGCTGGCCGCGCTGGACGATCTCGAATTTGCGGCCTGGGACATCTACGAAGACAACGCCTTTGAGGCCGCGCGCAAAGCCGCGGTGCTCGACGGCGCAATGCTGGAGCGGGTGCGCGAGCCGCTGGAAAAGATCCATCCCATGGAGGCTGTATTCGACCGCCAGTACGTGCGCCGAATCGTCGGCCCCAACGTGAAGGAAGCGCGCACCAAGATGGAAAAGGCCGAGATGTTGATGGACGACATCCGGCGCTTCCAGCAGCGCAGCGGCGCTGCCCGCTGCGTGATGATCTGGACCGGCTCGACCGAAGTGTACAACCGCCCTGCGCCGGTCCATCAATCGCTAAAGGCGTTTGAGGCGGGGCTTGCGGCCAGCGATCCCGAGATCGCTCCCAGCCAGATTTACGCGTATGCCGCGCTCAAGCTGGGAATTCCGTACGCCAACGGCGCGCCCAACCTGACGGTCGATACTCCAGCGATGCTGGAGCTGGCGCGCGAGGCGAACCTGCCGGTCTGCGGCAAGGACTTCAAGACCGGCCAGACGCTGATGAAAACGATGATCGCGCCGGGACTGAAGGCGCGGATGCTGGGGATGTCGGGGTGGTTTTCCACCAATATTCTGGGAAACCGCGACGGTGAAGTGCTCGACGACCCGGGTTCATTCAAGTCCAAGGAAGAAACCAAGCTTTCGGTGCTCGACCAGATTCTACAGCCGGAGTTGTATCCGCAGCTTTACGGCAACCTGTTTCACAGCGTGCGGATCAATTACTACCCGCCGCGCGGCGACGCGAAGGAGGGGTGGGACAATATCGATATCTTCGGATGGCTCGGCTATCCGATGCAGATTAAGATCGACTTCCTGTGCCGCGATTCGATTCTGGCCGCGCCGCTGGTGCTCGACCTGGTGCTGTTCCTGGACCTGGCGCGGCGCGCCGGCATGCGCGGGATCCAGGAGTGGCTGTCGTTTTACTTTAAGGCCCCGATGCACGCGGCAGATATCTACCCTGAGCATGACATCTTCATCCAGCTAATGAAGCTCAAGAACACGCTGCGCTGGATGCGCGGCGAGGAATTGATCACCCACCTGGGACTGGAATATTACGACTGACGGCTGACCCTCTATCTGGTCAGGAGGGCAGGGATTTTCGAAACCGCACTGTGGAGCGGGTGCCCCTGCCCGCCATTAACTCAGTTCATCCGCGCTCAGGCGAGTTGCTATCTTGCCGTCTCGAGCTTACCAGCAAAAAAGGGTTAGCGCAGATACCCGGCGTGGGCCAGGTACTCCGCCAGCAGCACTGCGCCCTTGCCGGCGCCCATCGCGGTGTTGTGCGTTACCAGCAAGTACTTGATTCCGTTGGGCAGCACTTCGTCGGAGCGGATGCGTCCGACCGACGTGGTCATGCCGTCTTCCGCGTCGCGGTCCAGGCGCGGTTGCGGGCGCATCGGATCGCGATGCACCGTTATCATGTGACGGGGCGAGGTCGGCAGTCTAAGCCCGGTGAATTCCGTGCCGAAAGCTTCGAAGGCCGCGGTTACTTCCTCGGCTGAGGCGGCTTTCTTCAGCGCGACACTCACCGCCTCTGTATGACCGGCGATAACACCGGCGCGGGTACAGGTCGCGCTGATTTTCATCGACGGCTCGATTATCGCGCCTTCACCCATACGCCCCAGGATCTTTGGAGTTTCGATCCGAACCCGCTCTTCCTCTCGCGGGATATAGGGAATGATGTTTTCCACGATATCGAGCGCGGGCAGGTCGCGGCCCGCGCCTGAGATCCCCTGCATCGTGGTGACCATTATCGCGTCGATTCCAAAGCGCTGATCCAACGCCTTGAGCGTGATCGCCATGCCGGTCGCGGTGCAGTTGGGCAGCGTGGCGATAAAACCGCGCCATCCACGGCGGCGCTTTTGTTCGTTGGCCAACGCCAGGTGGTCGAGATTGACGCCGGGGATAACCAGCGGCACGTCGGGTTCCATCCGATGAGGCCGCGCGGTGGAGATCGTCGGCACGTGTTGGGCGTAGATTGGCTCCAGTTCGCGGGCCGCCTCGGATTCCACGGCGGCGAACACCAGGTCAACGCCGTCCAGCCGGATCGACTTTGCGTCTTCAACCGGCAGCGCCATTATCGCCGGCGCGGGCTCGGTTCCTGCGACGTACCAGCGTTGGATGCCGCTCTCGCGATCGGTAATAGCGTCGCTGTACGACTTCCCGGCCGAACGCTCCGACGCCGCCAGCGCGGCGACCTCGAAGGTGGGATGATTGTCCAGCCCGGCGAGAACCTGCTGTCCCGCAATTCCGGTTGCACCTACTACTGCCACTCTGATCTTCATCTGCGTGAAACTCACCTGCGCGCCGGACGCCGTCAGCACTCGTACCGAATAGCTGCCCTAATCATGAAAAGAACGGCTGGCCCTGAACATCCGCTGCAATTCACTGAAACTATAACTGTCGTGATGCTCGGTCCAGAGTGCGCGCCGTTTCAGGCAACGTACCCCGCATCACCTTGGCGCCAAAGCAGACAGGCATCGCTTGACGCTGAACAGTGGATCCTCGCCGCCCACCGCACCGGGGATGATGCCGATCATATCGACGCCGGTTTGGCCGAGCGCCGACAGCCGCTCGCGGCATCGCGACGCCGGGCCGTAGATCGTAATCGCGTCAAGCAGTCGATCCGAGGCGGCCGCAGCCAGCGCGGCCTTGTCGCCCCTCTCCCAGGCTGCGGCTCCTGACTGCGCTTCGGACGCGAAACCGCTGTTGCGCACCAGCCGGTTGTAATAGGGCATCCCCATGTAGATTGCCATCCCGGCGCGTGCCGCTTCCTTTGCCAGCTTTACATCGTCGTGAACATAGGCTTGGACGGAAGTGACCACCGCAACCTCGTCGGGCCGGCGGCCAAACTGGCGTGCGCTTTCGCGCGTCGCGCGTATAACCTGGGCCAGGCGCTGGGCGGTGCAATGCACCAGCAGCAGGCCGTCTGCGAGTTCTCCGGCCATCCGCACGGTTTCCAGCGTCAGCGCGCCGAAATAAATCGGCACGGGCTCGCCCGGATGCGGGAAATGGACGCCCAAATTCTTCGCGCGCGCGCCGCCGAAGGCTTTGCGCAACTCCATCGTGTATTTGCGCAGATGCTCGCGCGCATTGCCCATCTCGATTCCCATCGCCTGAAGGACCGGACGATGGCTGGGGCCGATGCCGAGGATGAAACGGCCTTGGGAGGCTTGCTGAATGGTGGCGGCGGTGACGGCGCATAGCGAGGGATCGCGCAGATAAATGTTGGCGACGTTGGTTGCGACGCGGACGCGGTTGGTCGCCGTTACCAGCATGTAGCAGCAGAGCAGCGAGTCATTGCCCTCGATCCCTTCGGGCACCATCAGGCAATCGTAGCCCGCTTCCTCCGCCTGCTGGCCGAGATGAACGAGGTCCGGATATGGATCGCCGGTGTAGAACGCCAGGTTCAGGGCAAGTCTCGCCATCGAATCAGACCTCGTTTATCTGGATCACTTAGCGCGACGCTGCCCAAACGCTCCAGGTACTCAGCGGCGGCTTCCATCATTGTCAGCCCTTTGGACAATCGCGCGCAACCCTTGGTGAAAATGCAAGCGTAGTGGCCAGCCTCAGGCGATGTGCGGAAAGATTTTCTCTCCCAGCGTGCGGACGGTCTTTTCGCTTTTGGTGGTGACGATGAACTGGCTCACGCCGAAGGCCTTGACGCGGCTGCGCAGCTCGTTGATACATGCCTCCGGCGTGCCGACCAGCAGCATCGGGCAATGACGCACCTGTTCAGCCGTAAAACCCAACGCGCGGCCGATTCCATCGACCATCTTGGCGGTGGCTGCCTCTGAATCCGTCACCACGCAACTGCCGATCAGATTGCTGATCGCGACCGCATCGCGCGGGCGGCCGTTTCTTTCGCATTGCTCGGCCATATAGTCGATCCGTTCCTTGAACCGCGTCTCGTTAAACTCGGTCAAATATCTCGTATCGAACTTGCCGGCGCGCCCCAACTCCCAGGTGATATTGGAGATGTCGGCGTGCTTGGCCGCCATCCTGACAATTGGACGTCCGCCGCCGCCAATCATGATTGGCGGATACGGCTTCTGTATCGGCTTGGGCCACAGAACGGCCTCGCGCAGCTTGTAATGCTTGCCTTCGAAGTTGGTCACCTCGTTGGTCCACAATGAGCGAATACAGGTCAGCGCCTCGTCGAGCATCTCCCCGCGTGTTTTCATGTCCGGGAAGGGAATTCCGCTCATGATGAATTCCTGCTCGGTCCAGCCGGTGCCAAGACCCGCGATCAGCCGCCCGCCGCCGATATGGTCCAGTGTCATGAGCGCCTGCGCGGTAATCATCGGATGTCGAAATAGGTTATTCAGTACCAGGTGGCCGATGCGCAGCTTGCGCGTCGCGGCGAAGATAGCCGCGGAGCTGGTCAGCGCGTCGAGAGTAGGCTCCTGCTCCGGATGGACCCCGGATTGCGCAAGCACCAAATGATCACCCGGATAGAAGGCGGTAAAGCCAACGCCCTCGGCAGTCTGGGCCAATGCGACCAAACGGGAAAGCTCGAGTCCGGAAGTATTAACTCCAAAATCCATCGATCGATCCTCGGCGGACGCGTTCAGGCCGTCCTGGAATGATCACGCGAAGCTGGTTTCGAGGGCGGCCGACTCGTCGATAAAAGCCTGAAAGGAAAACAACTGACGATAGAAAACGTCCACGCGGGTCTGGTCCTCACCATGGACTTTCAACGGATGGCCGAGCAGGCACAGCCGGTTCAGCGTGTGGTCGGGGTCCGCTTCACCGTGCGCTTTGATGTTCGCGACCATCTCCTTCCAGGTAGAGTAATCGCCCTCGATGATCCAGTCGGGATCGAACGGCGCGACCGCGCCATCCGCGAGTTCGCGCACTTCCAGGCATTCGAAACCGTCGAAGGTCAGGCCGAAATTGCGGGTCCCGGCGGGCGTGCCGGCAATCCTGAAAACCGCGCGCGCGGTGACGAAACCAAAATTCTGGTACTTGGCGCGCTGATCGTTCATCCGGGCGGCCAAATGCTCAAACCACTGCGTGGAGGGAAACTGTACTGCTGGATTAGACATTGGGAATTGCCAACGCCGGTCAAAAAGGGGCCTGGGCCGGTATCAGGCAGCGGTCGCGCCGCGCAAGGCCGATGGAGTCAAGCCGCGCCAGGTAGTTTTCTCCAAACTGCGGCCAGAACTTGCGGACGACGCGCATCCCTTCCGCCGTCGCGGCGCCGCTGCCGCCCAACATGATCGCCAGCGGCTCCAACACCTTGGGGTTCAGCATATGGTGCTCGGTCTGCAACGGTTCGAGCTGGTCGGCAACCAGATGCAGCTTGACGGCGGCCTCTTCGCGGTCCGCGCAATTGCGCAGATAAAAGCCGATACGGCGGCATCCGAAAGCGACATGGCGGGCGCAGTCCTGAACCAGTTGTGTCATCAGATGGCGGTCGAAGCGGCTGCGGGCACCGGCCTGAGCCAGCCGCGCCATCTCGAGCATGATGGAATTGAACAAGACATCGATCGCGAAGATCACGGCGCTAAAGTCGCGCTCGACCTCGCCGACAAAGCCGTGCGACGATTCATTGCAAATGTCGATCAGCCCGGCGCCCAGTCCCTCGACCTGCACTCCCATGCCGCCGCCGTTTGCCATCACGCGTTTGCGCAGCAGTCCGCACATCAGGTTGTAATCGAAAAGCTCGTAGGCCAAGAAGCTCTTTACTTCGGCAAATCCGTAATGAATCAAGCCGTTCCAGGGGCCGGACGCGTCCGAGCATAGATACATCGCCTGAATGAGATAGGTTGCGAACTGGTCGAAGGCGCGTTCGAGATCGTCGGGCAGCGGCGTCATGTCTTCCCATCGCAGCTGGCGCGCCGGACGCATCTGGCGGTCCAGGGCCTCTTCGGTCAATTCGGCGGCGTGTTCGATCCATACCTGGTCGCGCCGATCCATTTCGCGCGCGGTCCCGTACTTGGGTGCGATTTTTTCCTCCAGCTCGGGAGAAATCGAGCGATGGGTCTTGATATAGCGCGAATGCATCAGCCGGCGCGCGGGCTCGTTGGTGGGCTCCGGGTTGGAGCTGACGCGGTTGATCGCCATGAAGGTCATGCCGATTCGATCCGGCCGGGCGTGCTTGCCCCATTCCGTCCACTCTCCGCCAACCAGCGGCGTAGTGAACCATTCGCCGAGCTGGCCCGAGCGGATGCGCTCGGCTTCGGGATGATGGTAGAGCTTTTCCTTGACCTCCTCCGGCGGCGGCAGCGGCAGCGGCCGGTGCCTGCGAGTGGGAGGAAGCGCGAAAGGCGAGGGTACGCGTTGTGGCGAGGCCAACTTTGTTTACTCCGGCCCCGTTTCAGAAGGGCGCTTCTTCGGGCAGCATGCAGAGGCCGCGGCGCGGGATTCCGGCGCGCTCGCAGCGGTTGATGTATTCTTCCACCGCCGTCGCCCAGAACTCGCGTACCACCTCCCATCCTTTGTCGAGATTGCGGAGGCTGCCGGCCGCCAGCAGCGCGAAGGGTTCGATCGCGCTGGGCTGAAGCAGCAAACCGAAGCCGGTCCCGCTGGCTTCGCATGCCGCGGCCAGAAAATGGAGCATCTCGGACGCGGCCTCGCGCTCCTCGCGCGGGGCATTGTCAAGGTAGTACTTGATACGCATCGTGCCGAAGGAGACGTGGCGCGCCTCGTCCTGCATGATGCGCCGGAACATCTCCTTGTCGCACGGGTTGCGCCCCAGGAATTCACCGAAGCGGAAGAAGTCCAGCACCACGGCTTCGCCGATCATCTGCACGAAGTAGGAGTAAGCGAGAAAATCCCAAGTCGGATTCACATTGGAAACCGTCCTGGCGATTTCCTGCGGCAGCACCGATTTGCGCGGGTCGAATTGGAGCAGCGCCTCGGCTCCCGGTTCCACGCCCGGACCGCCGCCGTTGGCGTACATGCGCTTGCCGAATACCTCCATGTGCCGGGCTTCGTCGGCGCATTGCGAGGACATGAACAGCCGCACCTCGGGAAACGACGGGTCCACGCGCGCCATATAATAAGGAAGCGTGTCGCCGGGCACGAACTCCACCGTATGCAGGAACGTGACGAACTGGCATAGCGCGCGCTCCTGGTCATCCGGCAGCGGCGCCAGCTTGTCCCACGGGATGTCGCGCGTGGCGCTCCATTGCCGCGAGACCGCCTCTTCGTAGAGGCTCTCCACGTTGTAGGACCAGCATTGGAACTTCTGGTTGAGCGGATAATCGTAACGCGGCGCGTCGGCTTCTGCGCCGGCCTCGCGGTCGGCCAGCAGGCCCAGGCCTTCGGTTGGTATTGGATGGCGGTCGGCGCGATTGAGTTCGACCAGGCTGACGCCGCGCCGGTTGGGCTGAAATCGATGGCCCCATGAGCCCCAGATGCCGCCTTCCTCCGACGGCTTGCTGGTGAACCAGGCGCCCGGTTCATAATTGCCCTCGCGCCAACGCTTCACCTGCGGCAGCGATCGCAACCGTTCAACAGCTTCCTTTTTGTCGATCGGCGTAGGCATGACAGCCTCCTGAGCGGATCTGGCTTCTCTTTGACCAGTCTCGCATATCGGGCCGGAAATTTACAAACCTCTGGGTGAAACACGCCGGCGCATGGCGTGCGTTCGCCTTGAGTTATACCGTGCAAGCGCGCAGATTACGCGTGAAGTTTCACAATCGGGCCGACGGGCGAGGAAGGATTCCGATGAAGCGGTTCACCTACCGCTGCGGGGACGAGATCAGGGCTGGGGATCGTATCACTTATCACGGCGAACCCGGCAAGGTTGAGTTCGTGGTCAACGAAGCGAGCGGTGACGCGGCGACATATTGGTACGTGGACCAATATCCCGGAGGCGGCTTCATGATAACGGCGAAGGGTTTCGGAAATGTTTTCCTGACCGAAGAAAGCAGCGACGAGGATTTGGAATTCATCGCTAGAGATTGAACTGGGTCTTTCGACTTCGCAAAGGAGCAGCGACGATGGCCGACATCGAAAAAGGAATAAAGAAACTCGGTGAGCTGGTTGGCGACCAGGGCGCCCGCGGCGCCTACGAATTCATGAAAAAGTTCGACGCGGGCTTTGCCGATGTGGTGTTTGGCACCACGTTCGGCGACATCTGGGCGCGTCCGGGTCTGCCCACCAAACTGCGCTCACTGGTAACAGTAGCCGGACTCGTCGCGCTGGGGCGTCCGGCCGAACTGCGCGCTCACCTGCGGGGCGCGTTGCACGTCGGATGGACGCCGGAGGAGCTGAAGGAAGTGATCATCCATCTGTCGCAGTACGCTGGTATACCGACCTCGCTCGAAGCCATTCGCGAGTTCGAGGAAGTAACGAAAAAGAAGGAAGCGAAGGCTTAGCCGGCGCCGCCGGCACCGGCAATTACTGCTGATGGTGGCGCTTGGGGGCGCGCGGCGGTTCCACCACCCTGGGACCGTCGGGCCGCACCTCCACAATCTGGCCTACACAGTTGTCGTCGCGCACGAAGTTGAGCACGACTTGGGCGATCTGCTCGGGCCGGAGCGCGTTTGCGGGCAGCGCGGTTCTGCCTCCCGCCTCGGCCACCTCTTTGGTCAGCCGCTCCACCAACGGCGTCAGGACGATACCCGGGCATACGCAGTTAACCCGCACGCCGCGCCGCGCCCATCGGTTGAGCGAAAATGTCAGATGCACCACCCCGCCCTTGGCGGCGGCATAAACCGGATCGCTGGGATGAGGATAGATCCCCGCCATCGAGGCCGTGTTGACGATTACGCCGCCGCCGCGCGGCGCCATGAACTCGTAGCCCAATTGGCAGCCGAGCAGGACGGCCTGCAGATCGACGTCGAGCACGCGGCGCCATTTCTCCAGCGGCGTCTTGGGATAGATGGGATGGGCGATCGCGATTCCCGCGTTGTTGTACAGGATGTCGAGGCGGCCGAACTCCGAAATCGTGTCCTCCACTGCGCGGCGCATCTGATCGGCATTGGTGACATCGGCCCTGCGAAAAGCGGCCTTGCCGCCCTTGTTGCCGATCAGGGACACGCTTTCGCTGCCCATCTTCTCGTCTAGATCGACGATCATGATGGCCGCGCCTGCGTCCGCCAGGCTCAGCGCTGTCGCGCGTCCGATTCCCGACCCGCCACCGGTGATCAGTGCTGCTTTTCCGGCAATCTCCATCTCGATGTCCTCCTGTGATAAGCCTGCCGCCTGCAAGCATGGAAAATTAAGGCGGCGCGCAAGTCAAACCCGACGGATGGCATAGTGCCGGCGTCCTTTCTTCTGGCGTAGAAGGCGACGCTGAGTTCTGTTAATGAGATGGCAAACCGCGACCGAACAAGGATCTCAGATGAGCAAGTCCGCTTTTACCATCGACATTCCACGCGAGACCATCGACGACCTGCGCCGGCGCGCCGCAAAAACCCGCTGGCCGATAGATTTCGCCAACGAGAAGTGGGCGTACGGCACCAACCTCGATTACCTGAAAGAACTCGTCGCGTACTGGGCCGACGGCTACGACTGGTACCGTCATCAGCAAGCGATGAATCAGTACGCGAATTACAAGACCACGATCCAGGGCGTTCCGATTCATTTTATTCACGAACCCGGCAAAGGCCCCAAACCGATTCCAATAATCCTAAGTCACGGTTGGCCTTGGACGTTCTGGGACTATGAAAAAGTAATTCGGCCGCTCGCCGATCCGGCAGCTTTTGGCGCCGATGCGCATGACAGCTTCGATGTAGTAGTGCCGTCGCTGCCGGGGTTCGGTTTTTCGACTCCGCTGACGGTGCCCGGAATCAACTACTGGCGCACCGCGGATTTGTGGGTCGAGTTGATGCAGTCGGTACTGGGGTACGGGAAATTCGCCGCCGGCGGGGGAGATTGGGGCGCGTTCATCACCAATCAATTGGGACACAAGTACGCCGATCGGCTGATTGGAATTTACCTGACCATGACCCTGCCCCTGGATTTCAGCCCGGGAAACTTCCCCAAAGAGAACGATTACGCGCCACATGAGCGTCAATGGCTTGAGCGTGGCCGTCATTTCTCAACCGGCGAGAGCGGCTATGCCGCGATTCAAATGACCAAGCCGCAGACCCTCTCGTATGGGATCAATGATTCGCCCGCCGGGCTATGTGCGTGGATCGTTGAGAAGCGCCGCACCTGGAGCGATTGCGGCGGCGAGGTGGAGAAGCGTTTCAGCAGGGATGACCTGCTGACCACGATGACGATTTACTGGGTTGGAGAAAGCTTCGCCACCTCGGCGCGCTATTACTACGAAGCGGGGCACAATCCATGGAAGGCCTCGCATCAACGCCAACCGATGGTCGAAGCGCCGACCGCGGTCGGCGTTTTTCCCGCCGACATAATGCGTTTCCCGCGCGGATGGATGGAACGGCATTTCAACTTGCTGCACTGGAAGGAGTTTCCCTCCGGCGGCCATTTCGCGCCGGCCGAGGAACCCGCCCTGCTGGTCGAGGATTTACGCGCGTTCTTCCGCCGTTTCCGGTAAGCGCTTGTCCTTTGGCGACCTCTTCGTATCACGGAGAAAGTTGAAGGTGCAGCCGAGCGGAGATTTTACAATCCCGCTACGCGAGCCCTTGCAGGAATTCGATCAGCAGTTGGTTTACTTCCGCCGGCCGTTCCTGCTGCGTCCAATGGCCGGCACCGGGAAGTATGACTTGCTTCTTCAAATCGAGCGTGAATGAGGCCGCCATTTCAAACACGCCCGGGTACATTTTTCCCACGCAATCTTCCGAGCCCGCCACGAACAGGGCGGGCTGGCGCAGCTTGGCGCCGCTAAGAAACGCGGTCAGCTCCCAGTTGCGTTCGGCGTTGCGATACCAGTTGATTCCGCCGCGGAACCCCGCCCGCCTGAATTCGTGGGCAAAGAAATCGAGGTCGGCGTCGGTTAGCCACGGCGGCAGTTGCCTGGGCACCACGCCAGTCTCGATAAACTTCATCGATTTTGGAAAGCGGAACTTCCATTGTTCTTCCGGCGGCGGATCGCCAGAGAGCGAGTAGAGCAGCATCGCCATCGAGCGGCGCGGATCGGCCTCGAGTTCCGCTTCGGCGCGACCCGGCTCCTGGAAATAGAGTTGATAGAAGTTCCCGTCACCCGCCATCGCCTCCATCCCCTGTCTGGGATGCGCAGTGCCGCGCGGAAGATAGGGCACGCTCAGCAGTGCAATTGCGCGGAAGATATCGGGACGCAGCAGCGCACAGTGCCAGGCAACCGGCGCGCCCCAATCGTGCCCCACGATCACCGCCGAATCGGCTCCGATAGCGTTGACCAGGCCGACGATGTCGCCGGCCAGGTTCAGGATGTGGTAAGCCTCGATCGGCTCCGGTCTGTCGGTCTGGCCGTAGCCGCGCTGATCCGGAGCGACCACGCGGAATCCCGCCTCGGCCAGCGCCGGAATCTGGTGGCGGTACGAGTACCAGGATTCGGGCCATCCATGGCACAAGATGACCAGCGGGCCGGCGCCCTGCTCGACATAATGCATGTTGATTGCGTTGGTGGTGACGAATTTGTGTTCCAATTCGGCCATCTAGCACCTCCCGCTACTGCGCAGCGCCGCGCTGCTTGCCGGCGATTTTGAATCCGCGCCTTTTTTAATCGCGACTGAGATTGACACCGCCCGTTATCAATTCGCAAACGCGGGCCGCTTGCCGCACCCTCCCTGCCTGCCGTACAAACAGTCAAGCTCGCCCGAGGTTTCCCATGGCAAAAATCGACTGGAACCGTATTCCCCGATTCGTCCAGCTACCCGTCAAGGCGGACGCGCCGCCGCACTCCAGTTGGGGCGTGTTCGGTGACGACGACCAACTGGGCTGTCTGAATTTTCTCACTCCCGAAGGCGTGATTGCGGCGGCCGGTTTGGTCCGCAAGGGCAGCGTGTTTCGTCTCGACGCGCCAATCGGTTTCGCCACTCCTCCGCCGATTCGCGAACCCGTCAAGCACACCATCCGCGACTACTTCAAAGCCGGTTTCTCCGCGCTCGACGACGTACTCGACAACTACAACACGCAGGAAGGCAGCCAGTGGGATGGCTACGCGCATTACGGGCGCATGCGCGACAAGCTTTTCTACAACGGCGTCAGGCTGGAGGAAGTCAAGAGCGGACCGGACGGCAAGCTCGGCATCCATCAATGGAAGAACAAGGTCGTGGGGCGCGGCGTGCTGATCGACGTATTCCGTCATTGCACGGACCAGGGACGTCGCCCCAACCCTCTCACGGACGAGAGCTATACGACCGCCGAGCTGAAAGCCGCGGCGCGCGAGTACAACGTCGAGCTGAAACCGGGAACGATCCTGCTGGTCCGCACCGGATGGATGCAGGCCTACTTGAACACGACCGAGGAAGAGCGGCGACGCGACGCGCCAAAGCGCAGGTCGATCGGAGTGGAGCGGAGCACCGACCTGGTGGAATGGCTGTGGGACAATCGCATCGCGGCGCTAGGCTCGGACTGCCCCGGCGTGGAACCGACTCCGATCGAAGGCAAAGGCATTTTGCACCATCGCGCACTGTTTCTGCTGGGTCTGCCGCTGGGCGAGATGTTCAACCTCGAGGAACTGGCCGAAGACTGCGCGCACGACGGAGTGACGGAGTTCATGCTGGTGTCAGCTCCGCTAAATCTGGAAGGCGGCATCGCTTCGCCGCCCAACGCGGTAGCGATCAAGTAACCCTTTGTTCCCGCTCTCTCAGCGGAGAACGGATCGAAGCGAGTTTTCACAGCGACCAGTGGTTAAGGCACTCCTCTCTGACCAGAAAGGGGGTCGGGGTGAACGTATTTTCAATCCCCGCCTCCATATTTGCTCTCATTTTCGGTAGCAACCCCGGCCACAAGTGCGCTATGGAAAAAGTGGATAGCGCACGGACACTCTATCATTAGGGGAGATCACGCCATGTCCGCCAATAGCAGCAAAGCCGCCTTAATTCGCGCGGGGCTTAATCATCCGGTGATCGACGCCGATGGCCATTGGGTCGAGTTCTCACCGGTGGTGTCGGAATCGCTCCGGCGTATCGGCGGCGACCGGGCAGCCGCGGGTTTCAGCGCCGTCCAGGGCCTCATCAACCGGATCCTCTCCTTCAGCGACGATGAACGGCGCGAGCGGCGCGCCGCGCAGCAGGCATGGTGGTCGTTTCCGACCCTCAAGGCGATCGACGGCGCCACCGCGCTGCTGCCGCGCCTGCTTTATGAAAGGCTGGACGAACTGGGCCTTGACTATGCCGTCCTTTATCCCACCGGCGCGCTGGGCATCGCCTTTAATCCGGACACCGAGACACGCCTCGCTACTTGCCGCGCGTTCAACACTTATATAGCCGAGGAGTTCGGCCCGCTTTCCGACCGGATGACGCCGGCGGCGGTAATCCCGATGGATACGCCGGAGGAGGCGGTCAACGAACTGGACTTCGCTATCGGCAAGCTGGGGCTGAAGGTGGTCGTAATGGCGAGCCTGATGCGGCGCCCGGTCGCGGCCATCGACCGCAAAGCGCCCGAGGCGGCGCGCTACGCATGCTGGTACGATCTGATCGGCCTGGACAGCATCCATGACTACGACTCGGTGTGGGCGAAATGCGAGCAACTCGGCGTCGCGCCGACCTTCCATTCCGGATCGCGCGGCTTCGGGCTACGCACCTCGCCGACCAATTTTGTTTACAACCATATCGGCCATTTCGCCGCCGCCGGCGAGGCGGTGTGCAAGGCGCTGTTCCTGGGCGGCGTGACGCGGCGTTTCCCGAAGGTCAAGTTCGCCTTCCTGGAGGGCGGCGTAGGATGGGCCTGCAACCTGTACGCGGACCTGATCGGGCATTGGAAGAAGCGCAGTCTCGACGCGCTGGCGGCCACCAATCCGGCCAACTTCAACGGCAAATTGCTTACCGAGCTGGCGGCGCGCTACGGCGGTTCCGCGATGGCCGAATATCTGCGCAAGTCCGAGGGCGCGCTCGACCCGCAGGCCATAATGCGCGAGAACGCGCCGCCGCAACTCGATGATTTTGCGGCCTGCGAGATCAAGCGGGCCGAGGACATCCGCGATCTGTTCGCCAGCAACTTTTACTTCGGATGCGAAGCGGACGACCCGATCAACGCCTGGGCGTTCAACCGCAAGTTCAACCCCTACGGCGCGCGGCTCAACGCCCTGTTTGGATCCGATATCGGCCATTTCGACGTGCCGGACATGGGCGACGTGCTGCCCGAAGCTCATGAGCTGGTCGAAGAGGGCTTGATCACAACGGAGGACTTTCGCGACTTCGTATTCGGCAACGCGGCCCGTTTCTGGACCAACGGCAATCCGGACTTCTTCAAGGGCACCCGCGTGGAAAAGCAAGTGGCCGAGGTGGTTTCGAAAGCGGGGGCCAATTAGCCCCTGGCAAAGCGCCGCCCGTCCTCGCCTGCGATCGGTATGCGCAGCGCGGCTGCTGTGCTGCCTGGTTGCGGCAATCGCAGGATGCGCCAAGCCGGCCGCTCGCGGACCGTCGCTCACTGTCGCATTGGCGCTATTTCCCGAGGAGGCACGCCGATATCGACAGTTCGCCGGCGACTTTGAGCGACGCTCGCACATCCACCTCTCGCTCGTAGCTCAGAGCTACGTCGATATTCTGCACGCGCTGGAGGCCGAAGCCGGCGCGGGTCGCGGAGCGCTGGACCTGGTCGAGTTGGACCTTGCGATGCTCGGCGAGGCGCGGCCGCATGTGCTCCCCGTTGATGAGCTTGTGACTGCGTCGGGCCGCAGCCTCTTTCCGCAAGCCGCATGGCAGGCTGCCACCACTGACTGGCAGATTTTTTTCATCCCGCACCGCCTGATGTGGCAAGCGATGATTTACAACCGCATCGAAGTCCCTGCGCCGCCCGCAACCTGGCAGGAACTGTCGGCGTTTGTGAAAGCACATCCGGACAAACTTGCACTGAAGGGAGCGATTTACGAAGGCGCGGTGTGCGACGTGATGCCATTTGTATGGGCCGCGGGCGGAAGCGAACAGGCTCCTGACGCACCGGGATCCATGGCGGCGTTGGATTTTCTCGATTCGCTCGCCGCAGGGCTCAACCCGCTCTCCGCGGTATTTCGCGAGATGTCGGTGCTCGAGGCGCAGGCCCGCGGACAGCTGTGGCTCCATTTCAACTGGCCCTTCGCGATGAGCTACCTCGCCGGCAAGGGACTTGCCCCCCAGATCGATTTGAGCGCGCCAATTCCGGCCGGACCCGACGGAACTTTCACCGTACTCGGCGGCGGCTATCTGGCTATTCCACGCTCGGCGCCGCATCCGCAAGCGGCTCGCGACTTTCTCCGCTATCTACTGACGGAGCCCGCGCAAGCGCGTCTGAGCCGCGAGCTTGGTTGGTACGGCACGGTCCCGCCGACGCCCGGCAGCCCGGAGGCGCTGTTGTACGCGGGCTTCACCGCGATGAGAGATCACGTGCGCGCGCGCCCCGCCGTCAGGGACTACACGGAGTTGAGTAACCGCTGGCAGCGCGTAATCCATGAAGTCCTGTTCGACCAAACACCGCCGGCCGCAGCCGTGGCTGCGCGATGATGAATTGCAGCCTTCAGGCGGGACGTGCGTACGCGGCCAACTTGGGCGAATGCTGTTGAGAGGCGTTGCCGCGTATGGTTCTCTTCACGTTATGGAAGAGGGGCTTCGGGGGGTGACAATGCGCCTGGTTGTGCGCCTGCGGCGTCGTTGAAGTACATCCGGGCATTACGCGCCGTCCGAACTGCGTCCCACCCGCATCGATCAGCCATTTTGAAACGTTTCGCAAATTGGTAGTTTTGATAAATCTTTACCATTGACGCTTCCTAGTATCTATAGTATTACCAAGCCAACCTGGTGTGGCTTGAAAGACACATAATACATCAAGTAGGTTGTCTTGCCCTGATCCAGGCGCTTTTTTCCCGGAAAGCCACCTGTTGCGCAGCGGCGTGCCTGTCCTACATGACATTGCGTTTTCAGACAGGCCCTTTGAAAAAGCGGAAGGGGTAAGCGGTAAAGTGAAACGAAGAGTTGAATTGGCTCTGATCGTTGTGATGCTCGGCCTGACGGTTACGGCGTTTGCCGGCGAGAAGGGCTTTCCAGGCGGTCTTCATGAGGCGCTCGGTCCCGGCTTTGGCGCCGCGGCGCATAAGTCCCTGGGACACCGCACCCATCCGAGCAATGTAGTCACCCGCTGGAACGAGATTGCAATCAATGCAACCGGGCTCGACCACACGCCGGTGGCGCCCGGCGAGCATCGGGTTTTTGGCGAACAGTTGGGTCCAACACGCTCCAGCCGTGCGATGGCAATTGTGCATATCGCAATATTCGAGGCCGTGAATGCAATCGACCACCGCTACCGCAGCTACATCGATATAGGCCGCGCCAATGGCGACACGTCGCTTGACGCCGCCGTGGCACAGGCGGCGCATGACACGCTCGCCGCGCTCTTTCCTTCGCAAAAACCCGACTTCGATACCCTGCTTGCCGAAGACCTAGGCCAGATTGGGAGCCATGACCACGCGAAGACTAACGGTGTCGAACTTGGGCAGCGGGCAGCCGCGGCAATCCTCGCGTTGCGCAGCGACGACGGCTCGCAAGTCCCTGAACCCAAAATGGGAATCGGCTTCATACCTGGTGAACAGCCTGGATCCTGGCGTCAGGATCCGATCAGCAAAGGCCCGCTTGCGCTCGGCGCTTACTGGGGCGATGTGAAACCATTCGTAATGGAAGCGTCAAACCAGTTCCGCGTCCCGCCGCCTCCGGCGATGGATAGCGCGCAATACACGTCAGCTTATGACGAAGTCAAAGCGGTTGGCGGCGACGGAACAATTACGCCGACGGTGCGCACGCCGGAGCAAACTGAAATCGGTATCTACTGGGCTTACGATGGAACACCAAGCCTGTGCGCGCCGCCCCGGCTATACAACCAGATAGCTCTGCATATTGCCGACCAGATGGGAACGAGTTCCGACCTCCCGCAGCTCGCGCGCCTGTTGGCGCTGGTCAACGTATCGCTGGCCGACGCCGCAATCGCCATTTGGGAATCAAAATACTTCTACCAGTTTTGGAGGCCGATCACCGGTATCCGCGAGTCGGACAAGGGCACCGGACCCACGGGCAAAGGCGACGGCAATCCCGCAACCACAGGCGATCCCACCTTCACACCGTTAGGGGCGCCGGCCAGCAATCTTAGCGGTCCCAATTTCACGCCGCCGTTCCCCTCTTATCCGTCGGGTCATGGTGGGTTCGGCGGTGCGCTATTTGAGATTCTGCGCAAATTTTACCGGACCGACAATATCGCGTTCACATTCGTCTCCGACGAGTTAAACGGCGAGACCCGGGACAACACCGGACATGTACGGCCGCTGATTCCGCGCAGCTTCCAATCGCTCTCTCAGGCCGAGGAGGAAAACGGCCAAAGCCGCATCTACCTTGGAATCCACTGGAGATTCGACAAGACCGAAGCGATCGCCCAGGGACAAAAGGTGGCTGACTACGTGTTCAGCAATGCGTTCGAGCCTACACATGGTAGACGTTAGACACCGCTAACGAGCCTGCCCCGGATTGTACGCTGACTACAACAGTCCGCTGAAAGTTCCTCTTTTTTATTCGAACCAAAAATAACAAGTTATTTTAACGAATGACTTTTTGCTTTGGTGATTTTTCATTTCTGCCCCCGCCGATGCATTTCTCATCTGCAAGCATCGGTCGGCATATGCACCTGCAAAAGCATGGGACATCGCGTCGAACGACAAAATAATTGCGCTCGCAACGCGGGTCGAATAGCCTAACTCTCATTCAGCATCGCTGCGACCGCTCGATTGGCCGGTTCGTTATGGCCACAAGCGGAAAAAGATAGGCTGCCAAGGCGCGACTGAGTCTGGAAGCTTCCGGAACTGCAGGGAAAGAGAGCCGCGGAAACATCAATTGGCAGCACGACGGGGACACGGTGGTCTTGTGCCTCCAGATGATCTATCGAAACGCGCCGCTACAGTATGCGGCCAAAAACAGAGAGCTCTGCAAAACAACAACTATATTTCGGTTTTTTTAGGAGTTAATCAGTCGTGAGCGCAAATGGAAGCTACTCGTTGGACCTTTCGGGCGAAACCTTGAGCCCAAGACTGCGTATTGCCCAACTGGCGCCCCTATATGAACGCATTCCACCGAGATTATACGGCGGTACGGAGCGGGTGGTTTCCTACATCACCGAAGAATTGGTGCGCCGCGGCCATACGGTCACCCTCTTCGCCTCGGGCGACTCCGAAACGGCTGCCACGCTTTCTGCCGGATGCGAGCAGGCGCTGCGGCTGACCGGAAAGCCGGAGATGGGAACCTTCCTGCAGTTGCCGATGATCAGCGACGTCTATCAGAATGCCGAGAAACATTTCGACGTTATTCATTCTCACCTGGACTACTGGAGCTTCCCTTTCGCACAGATGGTCGAAGTGCCGTCTGTTGCGACGATGCACGGCCGGCTGGACATCGAACATCTGCATCCCATTTACGCCCGTTTTCGCGATATGCCGCTGGTTTCAATCAGTGACACGCAGCGCACGAACCTGCCGTTCGTAAACTGGGTGGCCACCGTCCATCATGGAATTCCACGCAACCTGCTGACGCCGCGCTTCGAGCCCGGCAAATACCTCGCCTTTTTGGGCCGAATTTCGCCGGAGAAGCGTCCGGACATCGCGATCGAAGTGGCTAAAAAAGCGGGCATTCCGCTAAGAATTGCAGCAAAGGTCGACGTGGTAGATCGCGAGTACTTCGAGGAGATTATCAAACCGCTCCTGTCGCCGCCGGACGTCGAATATATCGGTGAGATCAGCGAGTCGGAAAAAAGCGAATTCTTGAACAATGCAGTCGCGTTGATGTTCACGATCGATTGGCCGGAGCCGTTTGGTCTTGCCATGATCGAGGCCTTGGCCTGCGGCACACCGGTCATCGCGCGCCCCTGCGGTTCGGTTCCTGAGGTACTGGAGGATGGACGGACCGGGCTTATCGGCGACAGTGTCGACGCACTTGTTGCGGCGGTGGCGCAGGTGGATCGTTTGTCGCGCGTTGAATGCCGCCGGCAATTCGAGCGGCGCTTCACGGTCACCTCGATGGTTGACCGGTACGAGCAGGTTTACCATAGACTTATAGCGCTGAGGTACGGCGCCCGAACGTCCAACGGCCACCAGCGCGATTGATGGGTGAAAGAAGAGCGAGAGCCGCTAACCAGGGTTCCACAGGCAGAAGTCGCGCCGCAAAGGCTGCCAGCGAAGCGCAGCCAGTGCTCAAGGTCGGCGCCGATTACTACGTACTGGCGTCGTCGGTAGCCGCGTACCGTGCCACCCGGACGCTGGCCGAGGGCGAGACCTTTGCGGTTTTCGAGCTCGGCGGCGACTTTGCGGAGTCGCCGTTGGGATCGTGCGGGCTGTTCCACCGCGACGCGCGCCATCTTAGCCGGATAGAGATGCGGATAGCGGCCAAGCCGGCGGTCGTTCTGAACTCTTACCTGAGCGCCGACAACGCGGAACTATTCGTCAATCTTACCAATCCCGACCTGTACCGTGACGCGGAAACGGTCTGGCTGCCGCGCGGCTCGGTGCAGATCGAGCGCTCGTGGGCGCTTTCCGCGGCCAGTCTGTTCGGACGCGTACGGCTGCGCAACTTCAGCCGATTCGCAATTTTGCTGGAGATCAAATTTCTCTTCGGCGCCGACTTTGCCGACCTGTTCGAGGTGCGTGGAGTAAAGCGCAAGCGGCGGGGAAAGTTTTTCGATCCGGTCGTGGCCCAGGACAGCGTGCGCCTCTGCTACCGGGGCCGCGACAATCAGACCAGAACCACACTGATAAGCTTTGCGCCCACGCCCGACGAACTTCAAAGCGGGAGCGCCCTGTTTTCCATCAGCCTGGACCCTGAGCAAAGCGCGGTTCTGGACTTGCGGGTTGGATGCTCCTGGGAGGCGGTGTCAGCCGCGCCGCCGCGGCGCAACATTCTTGACATCGATGGCGCGCTTAATCAACGGCGCACCGAACTGGCCGATCGGCGCGCAGCCTGGGCCCGTATCACTACGAGCAGCGCTCCACTCAACGCCTTGATCGAGCGTTCCATCGCCGACCTGACGACGATTGTTTCGCTCGGACAAAACGGCGGGACCTTCTTCATGGCCGGCATTCCCTGGTTCGCCACACTGTTCGGCCGCGACAGCATTCTGACCGCGCTCTCGGTGCTGCCGTTTAATCCTGAAATCGCCTCCGGAACGCTGCAGATGCTGGCTGCGCTGCAGGGAACGCGCGTGGATGACACACGCGATGAACAACCGGGCAAGATCATCCACGAGATGCGCCTGGGCGAGATGTCGGCGGTGGGGGAAGTACCTTTCGCCCGCTATTACGGCAGTGTTGACTCCACGCCGCTGTTCCTGTGGCTGCTGGGCAGCTACGTCGAGGCGACCGCCGACATTGAACTGGCCGAGCAGTTGTGGCCCGCCGCCGAGCGCGCTCTCGAATGGATCAAAAACTTCGGCGACCGCGACGGCGACGGGTTTGTGGAGTATTACCGCAAGACCTCGCGCGGCCTGGCCAACCAGGGTTGGAAGGATTCCTTCGACGCAATCTCGCACGCGGACGGGCAACTGGCGCGCGCGCCAATCGCGTTGGCCGAGGTTCAAGGGTACGTGTTCGCGGCTTATAGGACCATCGCCCAACTGGCGCAGCGCCTCGGCCGGCCCAACGTTGCGGCGGAATTGCTGGAGCGCGCCGGCGCGTTGCAAGAAAATTTTGTGCGGCATTTCTGGATCGACGGCCGAGGCACGGTTGCGTTGGCGCTGGATTGCGATAAGCGTCCCTGCCAAGTGGTTGCTTCCAATGCCGGACATTGCCTCGCGGTCGGACTGCTCGATCCCGGCCGCGCCGCTGCCACCGCCGAGCGGCTGCTGTTTCCGGAGATGTTCTCCGGTTGGGGCGTGCGCACCCTGGCGCGCAACGAGCGGCGCTACAATCCGATGAGCTATCACAACGGATCGGTATGGCCGCACGACAACGCGTTTGCGGCGGCGGGTCTGGCGCGGGCGGGCGAGCATAAAGGCGTCCATCAAATACTGGAAGGACTGGTGCAGGCCGCGGTTCACCTCAAAACCGGGAGCCTGCCCGAACTATTCTGCGGCCTGCCGCGGCAGCCCGGTCTGGAGCCCGTGCCCTACCCGGTCGCGTGCCAGCCGCAAGCGTGGTCCGCCGCGAGCATCTTTCTGGTTTTGTCCTCGATGCTGGGACTTCAAGTCGCGGGCAGAGAGCGGCAAATCAACGTGATCTCGCCGAGCATGCCGGAATGGCTGGACTGGATCAAAATCGAGAACCTCAAAACCGGTGGCGACGAATCGGTGTCGGTCGCCTTCGAACGCACCGAGCACGCCGTGGGAATTGAAGTGCTGGAAAAGCGCGGCGCCTCCGTAGATATCAAATTCAACTAGCCCGTTGACGTGAAAGATTTTGGCAGTTTGACGACAATCTATCTTTGAGATTGTCCTTCGCTTCAGGGTCAACCCAAGACGAGATTATCTTCCGGCGCATTAGCTGGCGGCATGCCGCTGGACTAAAGCCAATGCATATCAAGCTGCGCAGCGCGCTCCGGGGTGCGCTTTTCTATGGGCTCACAGAGTGGCCGGCATCAGCCGCCTTTGAGGTTGCCTCAGGTGTTGGCCGCCGTGGCGCCGATGAGCTGGTTGGGGTGTCGGCCGGAGCAGTTGCCGTGGCGGTGCGGGATGGCGTCGGCAGCGCTGATGCGCTTGGGCCGGGCGTGGTTGAAGGGCTGGAGCTTTGCGTGGGGGAGGCCGTCGCGCTTGGCGACGCCGTTTCACTGGCCGTGGGGTAGGGCGTTTGCGTTGCCGACGGCGTCTCGGTTGGAGATGGCGTCGGCGTCTGCGTGGGAGTGGCCGTAGGAGTTTCGGTCGCTGTTGGCGACGGCGTAGGCAGCGTCCATGTGATCGGCCTGGCGGCCCAGATCAATGTCGCCGTGTGACCGGAGCGCGTCTGCGTCATGTTTCCGGCGGGGGTGAAATTTCCGCTCGACGGATCGTATATCTCAGCACTTGCGAGCGGACGGTACTTCTGGTCCCATCCGCCGGTTATCAGCACTTTGCCGTCTTGCAGCCGCGTCGCGGAATGACCGTAACGGCTGGTGGCCATAGGCGAAGCGGGTTCGAACTTATTGTTGGCCGGATCGAATAGCTCTGCCGACGCGTCCGCCCGGCCTCCCGCGATTAGCACGCGGCCATCGCGCAGCAGGGTGCCGCTGTGACCCGCTCGTGTGCGCATCATTTTGGGTCCTGCGGCGAAGCTGCCCGTCTTCGGATCGTAAATTTCCGTGCTGTCAACTGCGGCGCTGCGCGCGTACGGACTGCCACCTGCAATCAGAACGCGGCCATCAGTCAGCAGGGTCGCGGTGTCATAGAGCCGGTTGGTCTTCATCGAGCCGGTGGAAGCGAACTTGCCGGTTGCCGGATCGAAAATCTCTGCCTGGCTCTCGCCGCCCCCGGCCACGAGCACCCGGCCGTCGGCCAGCGCGGTGGCGCTTTGTCCATAGCGGCTCGATGCCAGTTCCGTCGTCGCGGTGAACCGGTTGTGGGCCGGATCGAAAATTTCGGCAGTTGAAGAGCCGCCGCCGATTACCAGCACGCGTCCGTCCCGCAGCATCGTGGCGGTCGGATCGTCGCGCGCCGTCGTCATCGGTTGGGTGGCGGTAAACTTGCCCTTGGCCGGTGTGAAGGACTCTACTGAATCCAAAATCCATGGCATCGACGGACCCGGCAACACGATCAGCGGCACCAGCACGCTGTTGACGCCTCCGACGATCAGAACCCGGCCGTCCTTTAGGGCAATTGCGGCATGGCGGTCGCGATGCTGCGTCATGGGCCTGATGGGCAGGAAATGACCGGACGCGATGTCGTAGATTTCCGCCGTGTCCAGGACCGCTGGGCTGATTCCGGTGGGAACGGTAATATCTCCGGTTCCGCCGGTAATCAGCACCAACGGAACCACCGACACGGTGGGTGTCGCACTTGGAGTTGCCGACGGTGTGACGGTCGGCGTTTGGGTGGGATGCCGGCGCCGATGCGCCGCGTATGCGCTGATCGCCGCCGCGCAAATGAGGGCGATAGACACACCACACGCCGCAAGCCAGCGCGCGGCGTCAACAAATCGATTGCGAGGCGCCATCGGAAGTCTCGCTAAATGCTTTCACTCCGCGCAGTGCGGCCCACTGATCCTCGCGGGCCGCTTCTTCCAACGATAGGCCGCGGGTTTCGTCAATAAACAAACCGAAGATTATCGCGCTCGGGATCCCAAGCAGGGCAAAATTCTTGATCACGTTGGTCAGGCCGCGCATCGGACCGATCAATGCCGCAATCAGGATCTGGGCGAGAATCGAAAAGACCGCGCCGGTGATCATTTGCCATCCAACCATCGTGGTGCGCAGCGGCGCGGGCAATAACTCGGTGGCGGCGGAGTTCGCGCCGACGGTCATGATCGAAGATGCCACCTTGAACCAGCAATAGCCGGCCAGCAGCCACAAAGTAGGAAAAGCGAACGACGCGGGCGGGCCATGGTAAAAGGCAAGCGCTCCCAGCCAGGCCGCGCCGCCGAAATATGCCACCGTGGGTACGCGGCCGAAACGCTCCGAAGTCCACGCTCCGGCCGGAAATCCCAGCATCCCGACCCCCATGCCAATCATCACCAGCATGCTCGCCCGGGCCGGAAACAGACCGATGATCGAGACGGCTTCGAAGTAAAGCCATCCGTTAACCGCCGTGCCGGCCATCGTGTCGAGCGCTGCGCAGACTAAAAGCGTGACCGAGCGGCGCCGGTAGAGCGGATGAAAAATGTCGTAGAATGAAGTTTTAGTTCTGGAAACCGCCTTCTTCGATGCGGTCCGCGCCCAAATTGCGGGTTCGGGTAGCAGGCGCGAGATAGGCGGAATCAGGCCAAGGCCGGCTATTGACGGAATCAGCATCCATCGCCAGGACAGGCCCCAGCCGATCAGGGCCGGGGCCAGCGGATACGGGAGCACTCCGCCGACCGCGCTTGCGAACGCTGCGGCCGCCTGCCCCCGCGCGCGCCGATTCACCGGCAATTCTTCAGCAAGCAGCACGATAGCAGAGGACACCGAGCCGCCGAGCATGGCCGATATGAGGATTTCGAAAAGCGCGAACAACGCTGGACGCGGAGCCAATGCCGCGCCTGCGCTCAATAGCGGCACCAGGATCAGGCTGGTCAGGATGATCTTGCGTCGGCCGACCCGGTCGGCCATCCGTGCCAGCATCAGGGATCCGACCGCAGAGGTGGACATCCAGGCGAACAAGCGGGCCAGACTTGCCTGATCGAGGTGAAAGCTCGCCGCAATCCACGGTGAAGCCACGCCCGCGATCGACAGGGCATAACCCTGATAGATCTGTAGCAAAACGATCGCCGCGATGATTCCCGTGCCTTGGGAGCCGCCGGATGATTGGTCGGTGTGTTCCACGTTGGGTGAGGCAGCCGCCGGAAATGATCAGCGCCGGCGTGGCGCTTTGCGGAAAAAAGTTTCTCTAGCTACTTTCGCGCCAAACCTTCTACCTGATTTCGCGCGTGGTCTGAACCATATGGTATATCCCCGCGAGCGCTTCCGCCGCCGATAAACGTCAAATAGGCGAAAAATCAGACGGCATAGCAGTTGCGACCAGGGGCCAAGAGTTCCGATTCCCTCACACTTCTAGCAACGGTCCGGGTCTCGACATTATGAAGGTTGAAGAATTTTCACAGCGCCCGCTCATGAGATTTGCGTCCTTTCTCAAGCCGCAAATGAGTTACGTGGCCGCCGCGGCTGTGATGGGCGTGGGAAAATTTACGCTGCCGCTGGTCTTTCCGCTCGCCTTCAAGTACATCGTCGATGTTCTTTTAAGCTCCCATCCGCGGATCGACGGTGTCAATTCGATAATTGATCGCTGGTGTTCCAGTGGCGCGACGCTGCTTGGAATGGATACCTCGCCGCACAGCAAGCTTGCCGCATTGAGTGTGGCCCTATTAGTCATTTATGCGCTCCAGGCCGTAGCCAGTTACTTCAGAAACTATTGGGCCGGAATTGCGGGTAACCGTTTGATACTTGCGCTCCAATGCCGCCTTTTTTCGCATCTGCAACGGCTTGCCCATTCCTTTTTCGACCGCAATCCCGCGGGCGCAATCGTCTCGCGCGTGCTGAACGACGTCGCCCAGGCCAACGAACTCGTCAACTCCGCACTGATCGACGTTTGGATGGACGTGACTTCGTTGAGCCTGGTGGTCGTGGCGCTCTTCGCGATGAACTGGCGGTTGGCGCTCGTGGCGCTTGGTATCGCACCCCTGTGGGTGACTTTCATGCGCTTTTTCTCGCCGCGCATCAAGGCTGTAAGCCATCGCATGCAGGAAAAGGTGGAAGAACTCAACGGCGAGGTACACGAGCGCGTGGTCGGCGCGGCCACCATCAAGTCGTTCGGGCGCGAAGAGGACGAGGTGCGGCAATTCAGCGCGAGCAGTGGGCAGTGGTACGCGCGGTCGATCGACAAAGTTCGTCTCGCCGCCGCCCAGGAAATGCTGATCCAGGTGCTGACGCGCAGCGCGCCGATGGTGGTGGTATGGGTGGGCGCCTCGATGATCATGCGCGGCACGATGACATTAGGGACGCTGCTGGCCTTCTTCACCTACCTGGGCTTCCTGTACCTTCCCCTTGAGCGGTTGGCGCAGCTTTCGGTGGTGCTTTCCGCCTCACTGGCCGCTATCGAACGCATCTTCGCCTTCCTCGATCTGAAGCCGGAAATTACTGACCATCCGTTGGCGCGGCCTTTCACGCCAAAGCGTGGCGCTATCGATTTCGAGCAGGTGAAGTTCGCATATCAGGTCCGTGATGCCGATTGCCCGCGCGAGGTTTTGCGCGGCGTCGACTTGCACATCCCGGGTGGAATGCGCGTTGCCCTGGTGGGACGTTCCGGGGCCGGAAAGACCACACTGGCCAACCTCATCCCTCGCTTTTATGACGCCACGGGGGGGCGTGTTCTGATCGACGGCAAAGACGTGCGGCACATGACCCTCAAGTCCCTGCGCGCCAATGTAAGCCTGGTAACCCAGGAGCCGCTGCTGTTCAGCTCCACTATCGCCAACAACCTGCTTTATGCGCGGCCCGATGCTACCCCGGAAATGCTCTGGCAGGCATTGGAATTCGCCAATCTCGACGGTTTTATTAAGCAGCTGCCGCATCAAATCGATACGGTGATTGGCGAGCGGGGGATGAAGGTTTCCTGCGGGCAGCGCCAGCGCCTCGCGTTGGCACGCGCGTTTCTGAAAGATTCCATGATCGTGATACTCGACGAAGCGACCTCTTCGGTTGATTCGGAAGCGGAAAATCTGATCCAGGATGCGATCGATCGCCTGATGGAGGGCCGCACCGTGGTCACTATCGCGCACCGGCTGCGCAGCGCCACGGCCGCGGACATTGTCGTTGTGCTGGACCAGGGAAGCATTGCCGAAATCGGACCGCATGCCGAGCTGCTGCGGCGGGGCGGAGTTTACGCGCGGTTGATCAAGGAACAGGCGCGCGGCCTAATGATCGACGCCCGCCCGTCAGAAGAGCTGCGTCAGGAAGCGTGATTCGTTCAAACGCATCGTTGCCCGACTGCGGCTGATCTCTAACCACGAAACCGACTGCCAGCGCGTTGCGCTCATCGGGCATTGCGGCGCGCTGAATGCGGATACCGGCTTCTTGGCGCGCTCCCTGCGCCGTCTTGGCGGCCTTGAGCAGGGCGGCGCGGATCGCTTCGCGGCAAACAACGCCAGGACCCCGAATTCTTGCGTGGCGGCCTTTTTGAGCCGGGTCGTCATCCGCGCCGATTTCCGGATACGCCCGGCAAAACGCGTGCACTAAACCGCTGTCGTTGCGGAATCCTTCAAACCAACACTGCTTGTCGTGATTTCGAAACCCGCGGACTGATGGCCTCGATAGTTAAAGCTTCATCAATCCAGCGGAGCCTGTTAACGATTTTTCCGCTCAGGCGAAGAAGGGAGCCCTGCGTTAAGGCGGGTACATCAGCGGTTCGAGTTCGACGCGCCGGTTTTTGGCGCGTCCAGCGGCAGTTGCGTTGTTGGCGATTGGATGCGTCGATCCCATGCCCAGCACGACCAGGCGATCCAGGGGAACACCCTGTCTGAGCAGGTACGCGGCTACAGTTGCAGCTCGTTCCTGCGACAATTTCTGATTGATGGTGGGGCGGCCCCGCGAGTCGCTATATCCCTTGACGTAAATGCGCAAGCTGGGATGGCGTTTCAGGGTGTAAACCGCGGAATCCAGTATCCGCTCGTCGCTCGCACCGATGTCCGAACTGTTTCGCGCAAAGAGCACGCCTTGCAGCGCGACTTGATCCTCCGCCGCGGGCTCGGGAACGGGAAGAGCGGCAGTCTCAGGTGGTGGCGATGGCGCCTTCGGCGTGCGCGGCATTTGAGGTGCCTGCATGACAATCAGGTTTCCTGACGGCGGCGGCGCGGGCGTCGAAACCGGTGGCTGCAACTTCAGTTGCGAGGTCGGCACCGGTGGAATCTGCCGCTCAGCAACAGAAAGGGGATGTTCGGAAGATTGCCGCGCCAGCATCGGCGGGGTCGGAGCCGCCACGGGGGATTCCAGTGATTCCGAATACGGGCTGAGCTTACCTGCCGCGCCGCCAGTCGCCTCCTGGTGCTTCCAGGGAAGCATGGAGCATCCCGAGGTTAGCGACAGCGCTGCCACCGCAATCATGCTGAACTCTCGGATTTTACGCACTTTGGCCCTGTTCTCCACCGTTCCGGCCAATTTGATAATGATTTAACTCTATAACACTTTTGGTTGGCAAGATAGGCCGGTCGAATCACGAGCCGCCGGACAGAAGGCGCCGCAGACCCCGCTAAAATGGGCGATCCTTCAAAAGACCTGCCCTTTTCAATAGATTCAGCCGAACCGGGCGCTTGGCCCAAACAGGCGGTGGAATCGATGATCAAACCCAAATTTGCGGTGGTGGTGCCCACTCCGAGTTTCGAGCAGACCCGGACCTTAGCCGAGCGCGCCGAAGCCAGCGGTTTTGACGCCGTTGCAATCGAAGATCACTACTTTATCCGCGGCGCGGGTCAGCAGCCGCAGGAACCGCGCCTGGAATGTTTCACTGCGGTGGCGGCGTTGGCGATGGCGACCAAACGCGTGAAGCTCACACAGCTGGTTGCCTGCAACTCATTTCGCCATCCGGCGATGACGGCCAAGATCGCGGCCAGCATCGATCATATCAGCGGCGGGCGGCTTGAACTGGGCCTCGGCGCGGGTTGGTTTCGCGAAGAATACGACGCGTTGTCGATGCCCTATCCGCAGCCGAGGGTACGCGTCGAACAATTGGCCGAGGCGCTGCGGATCATCAAGAAGCTTTGGAGCGAGCCAGTCACCAACTTCGAGGGCAAGCACTATCGCCTCCACGGTTTCTATGCCGAGCCCAAGCCGTTGCAGAAGCCGCGGCCGAAAATCATGCTCGGCGGATCGGGGCCCGGGCTGCTGCGGCTGGCAGCGGAAGAAGCCGATATCCTCAACATGATTCCACCCACCGGCGGCAAGTTCGGCGAAGTGGTTATCGAGGATGCGCTCAAGTTCGACGCTGCCGAATTCCGCCGCCGCACCGCAATCCTGCACGATCATGCGCGGAAGGTTGGGCGTGACCCGGGGGAGATCGAGCTCTCGCAGTTTCCCTTCGTCCTGATGGGGACTGACCGGGCCTCGGCCGATGCAATGATTGCGGCGATGGCGCAGATGATGGGGGTCAAGGAAACGGACGGGGCGCGCCACTCGCCGAGCACGCTGGTGGGAGACGCGGAACAATGCCGCGACGAGATCCAACGCCGCGTTGACGAGTTGGGCGTCACTTACTTTTTCTGCCGCTTCATGGATGTCGACATGATGAATCGCTTTGTCGACCAGGTTATCGCAAAGCTTTAAGACGGCGCGCGCGGCGGCAATCTGAACGCGGCCGCCGCCCGAAGGGAGGAGCGCGCGGCAACAATGGCGATCAGCTCCGCAGGGCATCCATCGCGCTTGCCGGCCGGCACGGCAGCGCGGGCCTCGTTTTACCCGTTGGCGATTCTCTTCCTGATCCAGGCCCTCGATCAGATGAACCGCTTTTTGCCCGCGGCGCTATTCCCCGCTCTCAAGCGGGAGTTCGCGCTGTCGGATTTTCGGCTCGGCAGCCTTTCCTCTGCCTTTGTGTTTGTGGCGGCGTTGGGAGCGGTTCCATTCGGCATCCTGGTTGATCGCCACCCCCGCGTCCGTATCGCCGCGTTGGGCAACCTCGCGGCGAGCTTTGCCATGATTGCCGGCGGTCTGGCGAAATCCTTCGGGTTGCTCTTCTCCTCGCAAATGTTCCTGGGAACGGCGCAATCGAGCTACTGGCCCAGCGCCTTCTCGCTGATTGCAGATTACTACCCGGTGAGCGAGCGGGGCCGCATGCTGGCGATTTTCCAGGTTGGAGGAGTCGCGGGCTTTCTGGGCCTGGCGATCGGAGCCTTTATCGACGAACACTACGGATGGCGCGTTGCGTTTCATTTCTTCGCCAGCCTGGGCTTCATCCTGTCGCTGCTGGCGTGGCGTCTGCCGGAGCCGGCGCGTGGCATGCAGGACCTGCTCGGGACGGACTCACCGGAGATGCCCGCGATGTCCCGGTCCGTATTCGCGCGGATGCCTTCGATACGCGCTTTCGCGTTCGTGCTGAACATTCCCTCGGTTCTGATCTCGGTGTTGGCCGGGGGGTTGGCAAATTTTTTCCTCTCCGGACTGGGCACGTGGGCGATTACTTTCCTGGTGCGTTATCATCACATGACCCTGACGTCGGCCTCGCTCACCACCAGCCTGCTGGGGATTGGCGCAATCGTCGGCGCACTGAGCGGCGGCTTTGCGGGCGATCGGCTGGTGGCAGAGGGCATTGGCGCCGGCCGCTATTACATCGCCGGAATCGCCAACCTGATGGCGTTCGTTCTCTTGTTCCCGACCTTTGCGGTGGACAATACCCGAATCATGGTTGTGCTGTTCGGCTTGGGCGCCGTCACGCTCACGATGGCGGCTCCGCAGTTGTCGGCCATCGTCGCCGATGTGGTACATCCGGACCTGCGCGGACGGACCTCAGCGGCGACGACCCTGGTAAGCGCACTATCCACCGCTGCGGCGCCTCTTACGTTTGGCCTGCTTTCCGATTGGTTCGGTCTGCGCAGCGCGCTGCTGGGGTTGCTGCCGCTGATGGGAATAGGCGGCATTCTGCTGCTGATCATCGGGCCGCGTTTCCTTGACGCCGATATCCAGCGGATGCGGCGCGAGCTGGCGGGCGCGCAACCGCATAGCCAGCTGTCCGGCAAAGGCTGGCAGCAAGCAGCCTTCCATCGCCCGGATCTTCCACCGTCCAACCCGCCCGCCGGGTCCTCGCAGGGTGGAATTGCAATTAGAGTCGTGTTCGACCTGCTTTGCGTATTGGGCATAGTGGCCGCGCTCGCGCTTGGCGTGGCCGAAGCCCGCCGCTCCCGTCCGGTGCGAATTGGAATCGCGGCAGGACATGGACCGGCCCAGAGCACCCAAGCCCGCTCACGCCGAGGTAATGAGTTCTGACGAGCGGAAGCTCCACTGGCCTTGTGGGGCCGGCGGTATCTACCCCATCTGAAATCAACCGTCTGCTACAGACTCGCGGCCACGTTCGCCGCCTGGTCGAGCAAAACTTCGCCCTCGGAGATCAATGCCTTCGCCTGGGCCTCATCGATCTTCACGTCGTCGAATTCCGCTCCTTCAAGTATGCCCTTGATTTGGGCCGCCAATGAATCGCGCCGGCTGGTCCAGTCCGCGATCCTGCTTTCCAACTGCGTGTAGGTTGCGTCATTGCTGGAGTTGCTTTCCAGCGCGAAGGTCGAGACGGTCAGAGCGCTGCGCGCCAGTTGGCCAAAGGGCGCGTTGATCTCCTTGTACACCTGGCCAAGTCTGAGCAGCGTTGCCGAATGAGCATGGAGCGAGGAGGGGAGTATCGTCGGATCGATCGTCTCGAGCACCACGCGGCCGTCATGCTGGTAGTCGTCCTTGAGGCCCGCCAGAAACATGATCGTCGGACGAACGTCAGTGTGGTCGGTAAAGAACTTGCTCGTCAAGCCGAGGCTTCGTACCCCGGGTCCGACCATGCCGATAAAGGTGCGCGCGATCTCCGGCTGAATATCACCGTGATTCCAGGCAAAGCCCGTGCCGGCCACCGCGGTGGTGCTGGTGAATGACGGAGGTGATTCGAAGAAGAAATTCGGATTGCCGAAGAACACAAAGGTCGGCGTGCGCGCGGGATCGGCAACTGTATTCATGTGAAGCAGCTTTTGCGCAACCGGATCAACGAGAGCGCCCTCCAGGTCGGGGCCCAGACCCGTGCCGATCAGGCTCTCACTCAGACCCGTATGCGGATTGACCACACTAAGACCGGCCATCGTTCGCTCGAGTTGACGAACCGAGGTGTCAGTGGGACCGGGCTGTCCCGGCACGAACACGGTGGCGGCATCGTCGAAATGAATCGCGAAAGGCGTGGTGTCGCCGGCGTTGGCAACCACACCGTTCAGATTGAGGTCAAGTTCGCCCACGCCATTGGTTCCGTACGTGCAAGGCACATCCGGTATCACGGTACCGTTCACGATTTTCGCGCCGTCGCAGTTTGCGGAGCTTGGCGCGCCACCGACGAAATGGTCTCCTTCATCGGGTGTGAACACAAACAGCGTATTGGACTGGTCAAAACCATCCTTCTTTAGCCGGGCAAAGAACTGTCCGAATGCCTTGTTATAATCCGCAAGCTGCTTCACGTAGGGAGCCTCTCCAGGACCGAAGGTAAACTCGCTGCTCAGGCTCGGGCCTTCCTGATTGTCGTGGGCGTCGGCGATGTAGGCAAAGACTACCGGAATTCCCTTCTCCAGCATCGTCGCGGCTGCCCCGAGGGTCTGCGCCGGAACTGGGTCGAAGCCCTGAAAGCTGGTCATCGGATTTCCGTTCAGGTCGGCCAGTCCACCGAGAGCGGGCGAGACGTATTTCGCTCCAAACAATACCTTGTAGCCCGAATAGCTGCCGGGTTCGTCCGGCAAGAAATCATCGACCCCGCCGTTAACCGGCGAGCATAGCGAACTGCCCAAGGCGCAATGTATCGACTCTCCGATAAAATCGGCTGTTTGTTGCGAGTTGGTTTCCTTGGCCTGGGGCGAGCCGGCGCCGAAGACTTTTTGCACATCGAACGGTGCGCGCTCCAGCACTATGTTGGCGGCTGAAAAAGCGCCCACGTCGCAGCCTGCCCGCGTAAACGGCACCCAGGGTGCCGGCACGTTACTTCCCGACGGTGTGGTCAGCGCGAAGTTATTGTCGGCGGTCGCCGGCGTGATGTCCGAGACCAGGTCGGTCCAATAGAAAAACGCCGACGGGAAGAAGATACTCGCGAGGCCCGTTCCCGGACCGAAGACGCCAAAGCTGTTGGCGATGAAGATGCCGTCGTTGTCGGAGTAAAGCCCGGTCTGCGTGGTAAGGATGTTATTGGCGGTATGAGAGATCAGCACCGCATGATCGCCCGCGTCGAGCGTGCCGTTGTTCTCGATAAAGTTGAGCAAGTTAGGCATTTGCTCCAGGTCCGACGGCACGTTTGGGTTGTCCCGAGTGAAGTGGATGTTGTCGAATTCAACGTACACGACGTGCTTGATCTTTCCCGACGGTGAGCCCAGCCTGCACTCCGCGTAGGCAGGTGCTGCCAGCGGCGCCGTGAGCAGGGACCAGACAAGGGTGGATACCAGGGCAGGGCCAAAACATTTCCTTGAACTCATCAAGTTGTTCCTCTTGATCTTTGTCGGGAACTGCGGGTGCGCCCGGCGCGGTCCGCACTAGCGGGAGGAATTACGCGCTGATAATGACGCGCCGATCATCACAGCAATTAAAAGTTCGCTGGCTCCCGGTTAAACCGGAGTTAACCTGCAGTTAATACGCGGTGATGTTTGGATCCTCAGAGCGAAGATCGCGCCTTGATTACGGCGGGCGGCGAACCTAGAAGTGAGGAATCGAAGTACACGCAGCGTTATCGCAAAGAGCGCAGATACGGACGGCAAGCATGAACCGACGTGATTTTCTTGGCCTGCTTGGAACATCCGCGTTGTCGGGATTGTCCATCCTCGCGCGCGAGCGCGTATTTGCTGCGGACGATCCTGTATCGGCGTCATCGGCCTCCAAGACCGCCGTCGCTCCCGATTGGTCTCTGCGTATCGCGCCGGTCAAGCTGGAGCTGTCGCCGGGTCATACGATTACCACCGTCGGCTATAACGGGGCCGTACCCGGACCGTTGCTGCGGGTGAACGAAGGCCGCCGCGTCACAATCGAGGTCCGCAACGACAGCGACGTGGCCGAGCTGGTTCACTGGCATGGCTTGATGGTCCCGTCCGCCGTTGACGGAGCGATGGAGGAGGGCACGCCGATGGTCCCTGCGGGCGGCGCCTCACATTACTCCTTCGTCGCGCGGCCCGGCGGGACGCGATGGTATCACACGCATGCAATTGCCGGCCGCGACTTGCGGCGCAGCCTCTATTCAGGCCAGTACGGCTTCTTCTATATCGAACCGAAAACAAACCCGGGCCTGTATGACCAGGAAGTGTTCATCGCGATGCATCAGTGGGAGCCCTACTTTGTGAGCATGCAGGACATCAAGAAAGGGCCGCCGCCGAACAATGGACTTGAAGTCATGTACCGGTCGGCGTCCTTCAACGACAAGGCGTTGGGTTACGGCGAGCCGCTGCGGGTGAAGCAGGGGCAGCGGGTTATTTTCCGAATTCTCAACGCCAGCGCGACCGACGAGGTCAGCATCGCACTGCCGGGACATCAATTTCAGGTTGTCGGTCTGGACGGGAACCCGGTCCTCGCGCCGCGAAGCGTACCGGTTCTAACTTTGGCGCCAGCGGAACGCGTCGATGCGGTTGTCGAGATGAACCTGCCCGGAATCTGGATTTTCGGCTCAACCGACGATGCTGAACGCTCCAGGGAATGGGCATCGTGGTTGAATATGCGGGACGCGGCGGCAGGCCGCGGTGGTCAAAACCGCCGGACTCGGAGTGGGACTACACGGTTTTCGGCGCAAAGGCTTCGACTGCGGAACCCGACCGCACGTTTCACCTGGTCTTCGAGAAAATTCCGGGCGGCCGCGGCGGTATCAATCGCTGGACGATAAACGGCAAGTCATTTCCCGCCACTGACCCGCTGCCGGTCACGACCGGCAGGCGTTACCGCGTGGTTTTGGATAACAAGAGCGGCGATGCTCACCCGATCCATTTGCATCGGCATACGTTCGAAATAACCAGGTTTGCGGGAAAGAGCACATCGGGCGTCCTCAAAGACGTGATCAACGTGTCCCGCTACCAAAGCGCCGAAGTCGACTTCGTGGCGGACGACCCGGGACTGACGCTCTTTCACTGCCACATGCAGCTGCATCAGGATTTTGGCTTCATGACATTGGTCAAGTACGTGTAGACGCTCCGCAACGCGCCCGCGTTTGTTTACATTTGACCTACTTTTAGTAGTAATTATTGTTAAGAACAGGTGGATGCAGCGCAGACAGAAAGTCCGGCCAGCCAAGGCGCGTCTCGTCCGGAGACTAGCGCAGCTTCGCGGGTTTTTTGGCGTAAGCGCTGTTGGCCGACTTCAGACGTTCGTCGATGCCGGGATAATGTTCGGGGCGAAGACTTCCATGCATGCACAGCCGCAGGCATTCCTGGGCAAAGCGATATGCCAGCTGCCGCCGATCCTTGTTACCCTTGCTGTGGGCCCGTGCCCAGACCGGCCATAGCAACGTGTCCGCCAACATGATGACCGATAGCACTTCGGTATCAATCCTGTCCTGCGCCAGCTTCGTTTGCGCGAAGCGCGTCATGGAACCTTCATATTCTTTCCAGAAGATGTCGCTCGAGGGATCGGGCGAAGATAGCACCTGCAGCAGCCAAACCCGACCCAACTCCGGATTGTCCATCGCGAAATTGGCGAGCCGATCGGTCAGATCGGCCACATCGACCTGCTCGACCCGGCGCTCGCCGAGCGTGGCAGGGTCTCCAAATACAGAGCGAAACAGTTTGTCCGAAACCCATTCGGCGGTCGCTTTGATCAGCTTGTCGCGGGTCTCGAAATGCTGGTAAGCGGTGCCCCGATTGACACCGGCCAGATGCGCCACTTCCGACAGACTGAGGCCTTCGGGCCCATCATTCGCAAGGCGAGTACGCGCAGCTTCAAGGATCGCCTCCCGGGTGCGCCCGGGATCGCGCGGGTGCCGTCTTCTGTTCTCAGCCATGCTAAACTGTATACCTGCCTCTCCTTTCAGCAGCCCTCTGAAGGTCCGGAAGAAACGGGTTCCGAGTTACCAGTGGTCAGAAGCATCTTGCATAAAAGCTGGCTTCCTACGTCAATGTTCTCCCCTGACGAGGTGGAGATGAGAGAGAGAGGAAGCAGGCTGCGATTCTTCCGCGCCTGCTACAGTATTCGCTAGCAGCATCTCGACCAATAGCATCATGCAGGCATCCGCCCAGGCGTATGACGATCGGGCGCGTTCCAGCGCTTCGGGGCCCGGTTCGCAATTCCAGTCGGGATATGGTCTTACGGTTTTATTCCGCATATGCGAAAAATAATTCGCTATCTCGAAATCTGTCCATCCGGGCGCCCCATGATGCTTAGCTCGCTCACCTAACCAATGACCGAACAATATCCAGAAGCCGCAGGCGAATATTACTCGCTGCGTATCAAGCGCGTGATCGACGAGACCGCCGATTCGTGCTCCCTGGTTTTGGAAATACCTGCCGATCTGCGCGGCAGATTTGCCTATAAAGCCGGGCAGTTTCTCACCTTTCGCATATCGGTTGGGGGTGAGCCATTGCTGCGCTGCTATTCGATGAGCAGCTCGCCGGATACAGATCCGGATATGAAGGTGACCGTGAAGCGGATCGCGGGAGGGCGCGTTTCCAACTGGATTAATGATCAGGTTCGCGAAGGAGATCTTTTGCAGGCGACCGCGCCGGCGGGCCGATTTTGCCTTCGCGACCGCGATGCCCCGATTGTCGCTTTCAGCGGTGGTAGCGGCATCACTCCTGTGATTTCGATAATCAAAACGGCGCTGGCGACAACCTCGCGGCCTGTCAAGCTGCTTTACGCAAACCGCGACAGAGACTCGATCATATTCGCGCAGGAGCTCGATGAGCTCTGGCGGCGCTGCGCCTCACGTTTACAGATCACGCATCGTCTGGACGACACGGATGGATTCGCCGATCTGGCGTTGCTCAATGGCTTCGTTTCCGGAAATGAACGGTCCGATTTTTACATCTGCGGCCCGACCCAATTCATGGATCTGGTGGAAAAGGCCCTGGCAGATCGAGCGGTAGATCGGAACAGCATTTTTATCGAGCGTTTTATCTCGTTACCGGACAACTCCGTGCAGCCGATTTTGGATGAAGACCCGGTTCTGAGCGGGCATGCGGTAATCGAGGACGTGGTGTTTATCATTCGACGCGTTAAGCACCGCGTATCCTATCGAGTGGGAGATACGCTTTTGGAGGCGGCACGGCGCGCCGGACTTCGCCCGCCCGCTTCGTGTGAGAGCGGCAACTGCGCAACCTGCATGGCGCGGCTTAAGGCGGGCAAGGCTGAGATGCGCGTCAATAATGTGCTAACCGCGGAAGAGGTTGCCCAAGGGTACGTTCTGACCTGCCAAGGCCGTCCAACGGCGCCGGGTACGATCGTTGACTACGACTGATCGGCACGGCGCCCTCAATGAAAAATGATTTCCCGGATGCGGCCGGCGGCGAGACATCGCCTGGGCCACGCTGCGCGCTTTTTTAGCTCGCCGGCATCGGCTATACGTCAGGGAGGCCCCGATTGCGGCTACCGGAGGTGCGCGATGCCCGTTCAGAAGTTTGTACCGATGACGAAGAATTTTGCGACCTTTGACTGCGACGCCCACGTCAGTGAGCCGCCATGGCTGTGGGATCGAGCCAAGGACAATCTCAGCCGCCGCGAGTTGAGGGCCTTAGAGGATACCATGTGGTACGACTCCGAAAGCCGCCAGCTAATCGTCAACGGCAAGGCCGGCTTCGGGGCGATAACGTGGCAACCCATGGGCGGCAGGGCCGGAACGCTCAACCTGCTGTCGGTAGCTGGTCCCGGTCTCAAGCATGATATCCAGCGGACACTCAATGTGCGCAATCTTCATTCCAAAACCGCGCTCACTCAGGAGCAGGCGGCCTATCTCGACCATCGCGGGGTCTACGAACCCAAGCCGCGCTTGCGCGACATGGACATCCAGGGCATCGACCAGGTGATGATCATTCCCTCCGATATCGATACGTATCCCTGGCTGCAGAACGACCTCGGCGCCAAAGCGATGTGCAAGGCGTATAACGAGTGGGCATACGAGTACTGCCAGGAGAACCCGGAGCGGCTTTATTTCGCGGCGCTGCTGCCGCTGCAAAATCCGAAATTCGCCGCCGAAGAAGTCTATCGAGTGGCAGACAAGGGATGCCGCGTCGGATTGATTCGGCCAATCGACGCGCTGGGCAATTACCCGGTTCAGCCGAAGTATGAGCCGGTATGGAGGGCGATGGAAGAAACCGGCGTGGTTTACGGGATGCATCCGTTTCCCGCCACCGGTTCACTGAAGCCTGCGGGCTACACGGAGCAGCATTCCGGGGCAGAGTTGATTGAATGGAGCATAGTGTCGTCGGGTGTGGGGCAGCTGTTTTTGACCAACGTCCAGAATTTCCAGGCCGAAGCGGCGTTATGGGTGACGCTGGTCCTGATGTCGGGATTCTTTGAGCGCTTCCCCAAGATCAGAGCGGCGGTGTTCGAGGCTTCATCGACTTGGCTCAGCTTCCTGCTCGACGAGTGCGACAAGAACCATCGGCTGTATCGCAATGACCGCAAGCGCTACCCGCTCAAGCGAATGCCGAGCGAGACGTTCTTCACGCATTGCGTTACCGGGTTTGAGGGCGATGAGGCGCCGCCCTCGCGCTTACCGGAGTTCTATGGCGATATCCTGGCCTGGTCCTCCGACGTGTACCATCATGACGGCGACGACGCATGGCGTGCGATCGAGACCATGCGCAAATGCGAGTTGCCGGAATCGTATCAGGCCAAATTCCTGGGCGATAATGCGCGCCGCCTGTACAGGATTAAGCCGCCCGCCAGGTTTATCCAGGACCGGATCACCGAGATCGAGCGGCCCGACTGGTGGCCGACCGATGACGAGGTGAAGCAGGCGCTGCGGCCCGAAGCCGCCTTGCGGCGCTAATCGCGGATGTCGCCGGCGGAGGCGGTCCGCTCCAGCCGCCAAACAGGGACGCCATCACGGACGTGGCGTTCCTGATCATTCAGCCGCCAACGCCGGCAGCTTCGCCTCGAACGCATCATTTGCCGGCGTTTTTGAGTTTGGGCATTACCTTTTCGGCGAGCAACTCGATCGAACGCATGATCTTGTCGTGCGGTGTCGTGTAAAGCTGCATGAACAGCAGGGCTTCGTCCACTCCCGCGTCGGAGAGGTACTGCAGCACGTCGAGGCAGGTTTCCGGGCTGCCGATGCAGGCGCCGCCGGACTTGACAATTTCCGACATCGGCACCGAGTGCGTCAGGTACATAGTCTCCACCCAATGTTTCATGAAAAATTCGTAGGAGCGCGGCGGTTTGCCGTCGATCCAGGGCGCGAACAGATTGCGCACGGCTTCGTTATACATTCTGAAATTCGGGCCCTGAATCGCGAGCGCCTCCTCATCGGTGTCGCAGCACAGAGTGAAGGTCAGCAGAGCGAACTTGTCGTTGATTGAAGAGCCGATCGGATCGCATTTCTTAATCCGGTCGCGGTACAGGCGTACATATTCGTTGGATTTGCCCTGTCCGATTCCGAAGCCCAGCACGCCCAGACCATGCTCGCCCGCGAATTCCAGCGTGGCGGGTTGAGTGGCCGCCACCCACATCGGCGGATGGGGCTTTTGCACGGGCTTCGGCACGACCTGGCGTTCGGGGATTCTCAAACTCGGACTTTCATATTGGAAACTTTCCCGGGTCCAGATTTGAGGAAGCAGCCGCAAAGATTCCTCCCACTGGGGACGAGTATCATCGGGATGGACTTCAAAACCGGAAAGCTCTGACTCCGAGATGGCGCGTCCGCCGCCGAACTCGACCCGCCCGTTGGACAGCAGATCCAGGGTAGCGATGCGTTCCGCCACCCGCAGCGGATGATTGATGCGAAAGGGCAGCAGCACGATCCCGTGTCCGAGGCGGATGTTTTTGGTCCTGGCCGCCAGATGCGCCAGCACCAGTTCCGGCGACGAGCTGTAGGAAAATCCGGGCAGAAAATGATGTTCGGTAAACCACACCGCCCGATATCCGAGCCGGTCTGCGAGCATGACCTGCTCCACGCACTGATCGAAAGTGCGCTTAACGCCCGCTTCGGACAAATCCGCGGTTTCGAGTTCAAAAAACAGACTCAGTTCCACAGGCGTGCCTCCCAGTGGGTATTTTGCCATTGCGGCGCCATCGGCAAAGCGCCGCAGCGTCGCGGGTGAGATTTTTCTGCGAGCTTGTTCGAACCCGCCGTGGGTTTGTCAGCCCGGCTTATAACACGACACTGTTGTTCATAAAAGCAAGGCTACCGTTCTAACTTGAAGGCCGGCCCACCGAGCCCGGGACAATGGGGGATTACGACCAAGCCGGGATTTGGCCAGGCGGAACCCGCTCGTTGCAGCGCTATGGTAGAGGCGCCTTTGGATTCAAGCCGGGCTCAACTTTCCGTTTGACCGCCGGGTGTGGTAGCAGTCTGTTTCAGGATTCAACATGGCCAGAGCGTGAGGTGCGGCTATGGCGCAGACGGCGGAACCAATTCGTTTGAAGTTCGCGAATGAGTATCCCGAGCTGGGTACCGGACCAATTTCGCTGGAAGACTCGTTGTCACCAGAGTTCTTCGAACTCGAGCGCAACGCCATCTGGCGGCGAGTTTGGCTGTGCGTCGGCCGCGTCGAGCAGGTGACGAAGCCCGGCAGCTATTTCACGCGCGAGTTAGCCGTCTGCAACACGTCGATTCTCGTCGTGAGAGGCGCCGACGGCCAGCTCCGAGCGTTTCACAATATGTGCTCCCATCGCGGCAACAAGCTGGCCTGGAGCGGTGACTACCGGGTCGAAAGCAAAGGCGTCTGCCGGCAGTTCACCTGCAAGTATCACGGATGGCGGTACGCGCTGGACGGATCGCTGACGCACATCACTCAGGAGGAAGATTACCCCAATCTCGACAAGCGCGATTACGGACTGACGCCGGTAGCGCTGGACCTGTGGGAGGGGTTCATCTTCATCAATCTTGATCCGAATCCAGGCCAGACCTTGACGGAATTCCTCGGCGAAATGGGCCAGGGGCTTGCCGGATATCCCTTTCAAGAGCTGACGCAGGTTTATGAGCATCGCGCCGTTCTCAATTGCAACTGGAAGCTGGATGTTGACGGCTTTCAGGAGGGTTACCACGCGCCCTATTTGCATACCAAGCTGATGAATCCCGAAGGGCGCGCCGATTTCATGACCAGCGGATGGCAGGGCTCGAGCTACATGCTCTTCGGCCCGCACCGGCTGTGGACTTCCAGCGGCGGCGGCAACGCAACGCTGCGTCCGATCGAGATCCTTCTGCAGGCCGGTCTGGGGGGTTCCTTCAATGTGCCCGATATAGGCCTGCGCGAGTTTCCCAGATTGCTCAACATCAAGCGCGAGCGGAACTGGGGCGCCGACCTGTTCCAGATTTTTCCCAACTACGTCATTTTCATCTACGCCTCCAACATCATGTTTACCTACCAGTACTGGCCCTTGGACGTGGACCATCACATCTTCGAGGGCCGGACCTACTATGTGCCACCGAAAAATGCTGCGGAACGCCTGGCCCAGGAAATTTCCAACGTTTCATTCAAAGAATACTGGCTGCAGGACGCGAACGCGCTGGAGGCGTGTTTTGGAATGCTGAAGTCGCGGGCGAAAACACGTTTTCCGCTCTCCGACCAGGAAATCCAGATTCGCCATTTCCACAAAGTCGTTGGCGACTATGTCAGCGCGTACGTCGCCGAGCGCCAAAACGGCAAGGCTGAGAGTACCAATGGCATCGGATAAATTGCTGCCCGCGGAGTTTTCGGATCTCGAGCCGTTTGCGGGTCAATGGGCGTTGCGCGCCGAACCGGAGCGTCACGCCAAACGCCTGGCGAGTACGATGGCAGAGATGCAGGCCTTTTACGACGCGGCGTTTCCTCGCGCCGGGGCCGCGATCGAGTACCTCAACCAGTTTGACCTGGAGGAAATGCCGGCCAACGCGCGCAACCTGCTCTACCTGCTCTATTCGCTTATCCAGGTATCCTTCCCGATCGAGGTCTGGAAGCAGCCCGAGACTTTGGATGCCGCGGCGATCAGGTTCGACCGCACCGATCCGGAGTAGAGTCGCCGAGCACAACCCCGGTGCAAGCCTTCTGCCGCTGCGCCGGGTTTCCTTTTGTAGCTCTACATCCCTGCCTTGTAGATTCTGCCTCCCTTCATGACGAACTGGACGTCCTGGGTTACCTCGATGTCGTCGAGCGGGTTGCCCGGGACGGCGATCAGATCGGCCAGCTGACCAGGCTTGATCCGCCCCCGGTCATTGACCCCGATAAGGTCTGCGCTGACGATCGTAGCCGCCCGGATGGCATCGATCGGCGCCATCCCGCGATCGACGAGCGCCCATAGTTCCTTCGCGTTCTGTCCGTGCGGGATCGCGGGCGCGTCGGTCCCGCAGGCGATCCGCATGCCCGCCTTGATCGCCCGTCTGAGGTTCTGCTTCGCTTGCGGGAAGACCTCCTCGGCCTTCGCCCGCAGCGCTGGATGGACCCGAGAGACGTCAAGCCCTTCCGCGAGGTAGCTCGTGGCCACGAGGAAGGTCCCTTGCTTGATCATGAACTCCATCGTTTCCTTGCTCATCAGCGACCCGTGCTCTATGCAGTCGATCCCCGCCTCCACACCAGCGCGAATACCCTGATCGCCATGGGCGTGTGCGGCGACCTTTATTCCGCGCCGGTGCGCCTCGTCAACGATGGCCCGCAACTCGTCGTTGGAGAAGTGCTGGGCTCCCGGCGATCCGGTGAGCGACATAACGCCGCCGGACGCGCAGACCTTAATGACCTGAGCGCCATACTTGATCTGGTAACGGACCGCCCGACGAATCTGTTCGACTCCGTCGCAGATGCCTTCCTCGACGCTCAAGGGCATGATCCCCGGCGCCAAACCCTGAAACATCGTGGGGTCAAGGTGTCCACCCGTCGGCGTAATCGCATGACCGGCCGGGACGACACGTGGCCCGTCGATCCATCCCGCGTCTATCGCCCTCATCAGTGCGACGTCGAGCAGCAGGCCCCCGGTCTGGACGAACAGTCCCAGATTCCGCACCGTCGTGAATCCTGCGAGCAAGGTTGTGCGCGCGTTTGCCACCGCGCGCAGCGTTTTGAGAGCTGGGTCATCCTGTACCGACGACATCGGGCCGGCGGGTCCGCCCATCAGAAGATTTAGTTCCATGTCCATAAGGCCCGGGAGCAGAGTCACGTCGCCGAGATCGACGATGTCCGCGTCCCGGGGCGGACGAGCCACGCCCACCTCACTGATGTGATCGCCCTCGATGAGCACGCTGGCTGGAGTCATCAGCCGGCCCGCATCGACATCCAGCAGCCGGGCGCTTCGTACGATTGTCTTGCTGGCATGTGGCTCTTCGGGTGTCATCAGTTGTTCTCCTTGGTCGCGCCGATCTCAGTTTTCCAAATCGAGCTGCCTCACATGTAGCGCCCGCCATTCACTCCGATCACCTGGCCCGTGATATAGCCGGCCTCCTCAGAGGCGAGAAACGCGCACGCCGCCGCGATGTCTTCGGGTGTCCCCGCGCGTCCCACGGGCATCGCCGACGCAATCTGTTCTATCGCGTTCCGGCCCAGGTGACCCGCTGCTGCTGCTCGACGCAGCATGGGCGTGTCGATGCTGCCCGGGGGGATGGTGTTGACGGTGATGCCCGCACGACCGAGTTCGAGCGCCAATGCCTTGGTAAACCCGATCACACCAGCCTTGGATGCCGCGTAGTGGGTCATCCTCGCGGCCCCCGACTGCGCGCTCGATGACGAGATATTGATAATCCGACCCCACCCCGCTTCGATCATGTCGCTAACGACTGCCTGCGCACAATTGAAGGTTCCTTTGAGGTTGACGGACATGATGCGATCCCAGCTGGCCTCAGTGATTGACTGGAATGGCTCGAAGGCTTCGATTCCGGCGCAGTTCACCAGCACCTGGATGAGCCCCAGCTTGTCACGCACCTCTCGAGCCGCTGCATCGACCTGCCGGCGATCGGAGACGTCCACTTTGACGGCCAACGCCGATGAGCCGTCCGCTTGCAAGCGCTCGACCAGGCGCTCCGCACTGGCGTAGTCAACGTCGAACACTGCGACCCGCGCGCCGTTTTGAGCCAGGCGCTGAGTGATCGCCAAACCTATTCCCGATGCTCCACCGGTTATGACGGCAATTCGACCGTGCAACGGCATCTCAGCCTCGCTTGGCTAATTAATCGGCTCATCGCCCAGCAGGGTCGTCCGGTGCATAAGCCGCGGTGAATTGAAATCGTACGGAAGGGCCCGGTGCAGCGCACCCCGGTTGTCCCAGATAACGAGGTCCCCCACGCGCCACTGGTGGCGATAAACAAAGTCGGGACGAGTGGCCCACGCAAGCAGGCCATTCAATAGAGCGTGTCCCTCATCTTCGGTCATGCCCACCACGTGGGAGGCGGTCGCGCCGAGAACCAGCGACTTGCGGCCGCTGCGATGTGTCCAAACCAGCGGATGTTCCCTCGTGGAACGGGCTCGCCAGGACTTCACCTCGTCGGGAGAGGGATTAGGCCGCACGAGTCGTTGTGAGGCCTCCAGGCTGTGCACCACGCGGACCTTATTAAAGCGTTGCTTGTCCGCGTCCGGCAGCTCCTGGTAGGCAGCGTAGGTGCTCGCAAACTCGGTATCGCCGGAACCGTCGGCGATCTGGCGCGCCGTGAGCAAGCTCGCCTTGGTTGGGATCTCGTCGCTCGCACCATCGATGTGCCAGAAAAACGTACCTTTCAGGTAATCCGCAACCGGATTCTGGTTCTTGTTCAACGTGACCTTGAAGATCTCCGGATACGGGTTCCCGGGCCCCGGCGTGCGGTTTCCGAGGATGATCACCTCACCGAGTTTGCGGCTGAAGGCCACCTGCGCGGCGTCGTCCAGGTGCAGCTCGCGGAACACGAGGACGGTGTGCTCTTCGAGCGCGTCGAGTACTTCCCTGGCCGTCGAGTCATCGAGGAGAGCCGCCTTGTCGCCGATCAGCACCTCGGCGCCGATGCGCTCGCCGAGCCTTCTCGTGGAGATCTTGGTCGAGGCTTCCACCTGACTACCTCCGATCCGCCCGATCTTGGTGCCGGGGGCGGTCGAGCTGCGAAGCGTACTCAAGGCACCGGCTCCCTGACGAGGTCGAGGTAAGCGGCGCCTGCATCGGGCACGTGCGGTTGTTTCCAGACCTCGACGGGGAACGATACCATGACCAGCGAATAGAGCAGAAGCAACAGGTTCTGGGCCTGCTCGGGAAGGTTGTCCAATTCGAACTGGTTGAGATATTTGATCGCCGCCTCAGCACGAACAAACGCAGCGTCGTAAAACGCCTGCATCTGCTCCATCGGACTGGAAAGGCGCTTCGCGTAACGCTCGGGCTCGGTCCGGAGTACCCAGTCAGCGGCGAAGGGCTCGAGGTCAGTGAACTCATCGGGAAGCAGGGTGGCTTTTGTCGGCATCAGCGTTTCCTGTGAGTGAGCGGGCTCGAGATGAAGAAGCGATCCGGTCGAAAGCGGGTCCGGGACATGGCACTGTCAGCCTTGGTAGGCGCTCACCCAGTCCCGCACCACCTTGTGGAGGTGCCGGCACAGGATCTCCTGATCGCAGAGCAAGAACTTGTCGACCACTCGGGACTTAAGCATCGTATGCGTCGCCTCAAGCGTGTTTCCATCCTGGAGGCTGAACTCTTTGAAAGTGAGAGCTGCGGTCTCCTGCGCAAGGCGTTCCCCCGCGTTCTTCGGCGGAGCGAAATAGAGCGTTCCCTCGAACAGGTGGCTGTCGGTCGTCAGCGGCCAGTAATGATAGGTCAGATACCAGCTCGGCTTCCAAATCAGGATCGTGAAGTTGGGGAAGAACTGAAATGAGTCGAGCCCCCACATTGGCGACCTGGCCGGATTGAGCCCCCGCGGGAGCTCGCCAAGCCCGAGGTCAGGTTCGTCCCACGGGCCGAACAGACCGCTCCTCGTCAAACGGTCGATTGGCTTGACGGTGTCATTGGCGGAGGGCACGGCAAACCGTCCCATCGACGAGACCATGCGATGAAAACCGAAGAGCTGGTACCAGAGACCTTGATAGCCCATCTGGTAAAGTGCCTGAGCAGCCTCGGGCGTGGCGCTCTGCTTCCGATGGAGAACAGGAGCGTGGTAGAACTCCTGAAACGCGTCCATGAAAAGCTTCCAATTGGCCTTTACCACCGCGCGATAGGGGAAGACCTGGGTCAACTTGTGGAACGGGTAGCCCTCGATCCCCCAGGCCATCTCACCAAGAAATTCGCGCAGCGGCTGGGCAGGCGCAGCACTCAGGTTGATGAAAATGAAGCCCTCCCAGACGTCGAGATTTACCTCCACGAGCCCGTAATGGGTCTTGTCGACGCCGAAGAACTCTTCCTCCTGTTGGATGAAGGTGAGCTTCCCGTCCAAAGCATAACGCCATCCGTGATACTTGCAGGCGAATTGCTGACAGGTGCCGCGCTGTTCCTCGCCGGGGTGGTCGGTCCACACCAGCTTGTTGCCGCGGTGGCGGCAGATGTTATGAAAGGCTCGGACTTTTTGGTCGGAGCCGCGCACGATGATAATCGAAGTGTTTGCGACGGCGAGTTCCTTGGTGAAGTAACTCCCCACCCTGGGGACCTGCTCGACGCGGCCGACGTTCAGCCAGCACCGCCGAAAGATCGCCTCACGCTCGGCCTCGAAGAACTCCGGTGAGATTGAATCCTCATATGAGATGGGTCCGGTCCCCAGCTCGGGATATGCCTCCGTCCAGCTCCCGACATTCGGCTTTTGTGCGACAGCCATCTCCTCATCTCCGATTTTTTGGCTTCGATCCGCGCTCACGCCTGGCGCGACTGGACCCCAAGTTTACGGTGAGCAAGAGGCAGGCTGATCGCCCGCCGGATTCCCCTTTTGCTTTTCGATAATCATCAGTGTTGATTAGTCTGTCAAGGATAACCGGGGTCAGCGCGCGCCGCTGCGGACCGGCAAATGCTTGAGCCTCCGTTGACGGTGAACTCAGGCGCTCCACTTGACACCTTGAACCATTCCAAGCGCGCCAGCAGCGGCTACCCAGCTTGTCATCAGTCGCGCTGCGGCTGCCCGTAACTCACGCTCAAGATTGTGCTGCTCGACGAACGGCCCACTGTGCACAGGAGCCGCGCACCGTCTTTTCACTTCAAGGCAGCCAGAAATGATGACGGTGATGCTTGCCGGGTCGCTGGCATACGCGATTACCGTCGCAAGGCTAAGCCTCGAATGCTGGTCAAACGAAGATAAATTCGAAGAAAATCTTTTCCTCCTGCCGGTTGGTATATATATGTTGGCGGAGAGCCCTGTGCATGGGTGATCTGAGCGACTCCCACAAACGCTGAGAGGATTCCGGCGATGGCAAGAGAATACAAATTGATTGATTCGGTCGCGTATCCACCATCCATGAAACTCCCAAAAGATCCGCTTCTCTCCAAGGTTTTCGGCGATGTCAAATTTGAGGGAGAGACTGTCGAACAGATGGTGGCGCGGATGGACGAATGCGCCATTCAGGCATCGATCATAACGGTCAACGCCGCTTCACGAGAGCCATTCCAACCATATCGGGTTGGCCAGAAAATCGATGATGCAGCGTTAGATGCTGCCTGTAAGGACGTGGCCGACATGATGGCTCGGTATCCGGGGCGTTTTTTCGGCTGTGTCGCGGTCGATCCTACCGGCATGATGAAGTCCGTGCGCCGGCTCGAGCGGGTGGTCCGCGAATATGGATTCAACGTATGTTTCATATTGCCGGCCGGGATCGGTTTACCGCCCAATCACGCCTGCTACTTCCCGATATACGCAAAGTGCGTGGAATTGGGCATCCCGGTCAGGATGAATGTCGGGCTCCCCGCTTTTCAGGGCGCCGGTTGGGTGCAGCACCCAATGCATCTCGACGAGGTCTTGCTGGCGTTTCCGGAGTTAACCGTGGTGGGCGCACATGTCGGCCATCCCTGGCATGTGGAGTGCGTCGCCCTGCTACAAAAATATCCGAATTTTTATCTGCTCACTTCCGGATGGGCGCCGAAACGCGTCCCCCAGGAATTGTGGCAATTCGCCAATACGCGGGGCGCCAATAAACTGATGTGGGCAAGTGACTATCCATTACTGCCGATGGAGCGCACCGCCATGGAGGGTTGGGAAGTACCGCTCAAGGAGGAAGTCAAGCGGCGCTACCTTCGCGAAAATGCTATCGAGACTTTCAAGCTCAAGCTCGCGAATTGACTGACGCTCCCTTGTGAGCCCGTGGACCTTCGGCCGTCTCGGTAGACCAACGCGGCCCACCGCTCAAGCAAGCAACCGCTCGTTAATAAAGGAGAGGATTAATGGGAGATGAGGCAGACCTGTCCGGCAAGGCCGTCGTCGTCACTGGCGGCGGGCGTGGTATCGGCGCCGCGGTAGCAAAGGCGGTGGCGGCCGCAGGCGCGGCCGTGGTCGTCAACGATATGGACGCGGCGCCGGCCAATGAGTGCGCGACCGCGATCCGCACCGCCGGCGGGCGGGCCGTGGCCCATGTCGCCGACGTCGCCGTATGGTCCCAGGCCGAGGGGCTCATCGAGCGCTGCTTGGAGGAGTACGGAAAGATTGACGGCCTCGTGAACAACGCCGGCGTGCACCTGCCGAAACGGTCCTGGGAAATGGACGAGGCAAGCGTCCGAAAGACCTTGGAAATCAATGTGCTGGGGACCTTGGCATGCGCCGGACGAGCCCTGAAGGCCATGCGCGAGCAAGGCTTCGGCTCCATCGTCAACACGACGTCGGGATCGCAGATGGGTCACGAGTATCGACCGGATTACAGCGCCAGCAAGGGCGCTGTGTCGTCATTCACCTTCACCGCCGCGGTTGAGATGCAGGGGACTGGCGTGCGGGTGAACGCCATGTCTCCTTACGCAGAGACCCGGATGCTCGACAACATGGACAAGTTTATGAAGACACAGGGCGGCTGGCGGCGTCCGTCCCTTCCGCCGCCCGAGACCAATGTGGGCATCCACCTGTATCTGCTGTCCGACCTCTCCCGCCACGTGAACGGCCAGATCATCGGGTTGAGGCTCGAGGGGGATCTGTATATTGCCGGCCACCCTGCGATCCTCGAGCCAACCGCGAAGGCCCCCGGCGGCGTGTGGACAGCAAAGGCGATCGCCGACGCAATCGACAAGGGCCTGGTGGCGTCCTTGCAGCCCTTGGGGTTTACGCGCCTGCGGCAGCCAAGCAGTGCCCGCTGACCAGCCAGCTTGTCAGTGCCGGTTTTAACTATCATCAGGCCGGCGAGAGGAGTGAATCCTGACCGGAGAGGCCTTTTTCAGAAACCTCGCCTATCGGAAGAGCACGGCATGAAGCGCCGTTGAGCGACCCTTGCGCCTGCCGGCGACGGCGATGTGCTGGCTCAGTTCGCTGATAAGGATTTTTAATATCGATGCCTCGACATTCGGAGACTGCCCGCATTCGAGCATCCATGCGCTGCGCAGCGAGAACAGGCGGACCACTTCTACCTCCACCGCGAGGCGCGCCAGGACGAGGCGCACCTGCGGATGCTTGCTGAGCGGCCGACCGTCTACCACAGTCTGTTTTGCGTAATCTATGAGATTTTCCAGCTGGCGCTGGGTGCGCGCATGAGGAATCAGCCGCTCGAGGTCCAGCGCCATCGTGACGTAGCGCCATCCTTGATTCTCTTCGCCGACCAGGTTACCGGCGGGAATCCTGACGTCTTCGAAGAACACCTCGTTGCTTCGCTCGCTGCCCATCGTCCGCAGCGGGCGAATCGTCACGCCGGGAGCGTCGATTGGTACGATGAAGTTGGAAAGTCCATGATGCTTGGCCGCGTTTGGGTCGGTGCGCGCTAGCAGCCAAATGTGAGTGGAGTGATGGGCAGCCGAGGTATAGATTTGCCGTCCGTTGATAGCGTAGCTGTCGCCTTCGCGGGCGGCGCGGGTCTGCAGCGACGCCAAATCCGATCCGGCGTTGGGTTCCGTGTAACCGATCGCGAACTCGATTTCGCCGGCGAGAATTTTGGGCAGATATTCGCGCTTCTGTTCTTCGGAACCGACGCGCATCAAGGTCGGTCCCGCGGAGTTGAGGGTCAGACCGCCAGTGGGCAGGTTCTCCAGGTCCATCTCTTCCAGGAACAACCACTGATCGATCGCGCCGCGTCCCTGCCCGCCGTATTTGCGTGGGCCATCCAATACCCGAGCCATCCCTGCCGTCCCATGAGCCGGACGAATTGTTTGCCCAGCGGCCCGATCGAATACTATTCGCGTTCGACCTCCTCGCGCAGTTCCGGCGTCAGTTGTTCCTGAACAAAACGCCTTACCTGTTTTCTGAATTCTTCCTGCTTCGGGGTTAAGGAGAAATCCACGCGTGCCTCCGGTCACCTTCGCCTGGTTCTCGATCCAGTATCTAATCCAGTAACGGCGAGTCCGGCTACTATTCCCCCCAATTCCCTTTTATGAACAACACTGTTGTGTTACCGATGTGGGCGACGAGCAAGCTGGGGCAGCCCAGGAACGCACCTGCCAAGGAAGCGCCGGCGCGATCGATTTGTGGGGCGGGCAGCCCTTGGCTAATGTTTGAGCGCGGACTTTTTTTACTGGGGTTGTTGCTTTCGGCCTGGCGCAAGTGACGCCACATCAACATCAATGGCCAGGAGTTTCAAATGTCCAGCCGTACCGGGGAAAAGATTGAGCCGCAGCTGGATCTCAGCGACGTGGATCATCGGGTCGGCCAGCCGGTTGGCGGCGGCCAGCTAACCGAGCCATGCTCCGTAACCGATATTCGCCGGTGGGTGATGGCGATGGACTATCCCAATCCCATCCATTGGGACGGGGAGTTCGCCCGTAATTCAAAGTTCGGCGGCATCGTGGCGCCGCAATCCTTCGCCGCCGCGATGGATTATGGCCATGGCGTGCAGCCGGCTTGCGTCGGCCGCATTCCGGGCTCCCACCTGATTTTCGGCGGCGAGGAATGGTGGTTTTACGGTCATCGGATTCGGCCGGGAGAACGGCTGTTCCAGGAACGGTGGTTTCACGACTATAAGGTGGTTCCGACCAAGTTCGCCGGTCCTACCATGTTCTCGCGCGGCGACACTACCCACACCAACCACAATGGCACACTGGTGGCGCGCGAACGTTCGACGTCGATTCGCTATCTGGCGGCCGAGGCTGAGCGGCGCGGCATGTACAAGGCCCAGGTGCCGCCGATGCGCCGTTGGGCGCAGGAAGAGCTGCAGCAGGTCGAGCGAGTGCGGCATGAGTGGCTGATGTCCAATCGGATGGGTATCTCGCCGCGTTTCGAGGAAGTCAGGATCGGAGATCGGCTGCCGCGCCGCGCGCTGGGACCGCACACACTGGCGTCTTTTGCCACCGAATACCGCGCCTTTCTCTTCAATGTTTGGGGCAGCTATCAGTGGGTTGCGCCGCCCGGTGTGAAGGACCCCTGGATCAACCAGGATCCCGGGTGGGTGGAGGGGTTCGGTTTCGACGAGGAGGGGGCCAAAATCGATCCGCGGAAGCGCGACGGTTTGTATCTGGGCCCCTCCCGTGGCCACGTTGACACGAATAAGGCCACCGAGATAGGGATGCCGCGAGCCTATGGCTACGGCGCGACGATGGGCGCATGGGTGCTCGACTATCTGGGCTTCTGGGCTGGCAACGACGGCTTCGTGAGGCATTCAAAGGCGCAGTTCCGCGGGCCGCCCTTTGAGGGCGACGTCACGTATACCGATGGTGAAGTTGTCGCCAGGGAGGCCGAATCCGCTTACGGCGCGCCGCTGGTCACGGTGAAGCTGCGCATGACCAACCAGGACGGTGGAGTGCTGCTCGACGGCACGGCGGAGGTGGAACTGCCGTCCTAGGCCGTCGAGAAACCGCTCTTCGGACGTTCAGATGTCGCGGCCGGGTTCAAGCCGATCTTTCCGGGGCTTATGATCCCAAGTGATATAGCCGGGCTGCGTTGTCGAATACCATCTTGCGGGTAACTTCATCCGGCACCCCGTCAAAGTCTGCCTTGATCACCGCGCGCGAACGCGGCCAGGTGGAATCGGAGTGTGGAAAGTCGGAACCCCACATGTAATTGCTCTCGCCGAAGAACTTGAAGGTGGCGGGGCCAACCGGATCGTCGAGAAAAGTGGCCCAAACCTGCCGCTTGACGTATTCGCTGGGTTTAAGCGTGAGCTTCGCATAGGTTCCGACCTTGCTGTACTTGTCCCAGGCATGGTCGAGCCGGTAGAGGAAGTGCGGCAGCCATCCAGTGTCATTTTCCGCCGATACCAGCCGCAAATTCGGAAAACGCTCCAACACGCCGCCAATAATGATGTCGGCAAAGGTCTCCTGAACCTCGGAAATCAGGAACATATAGTTGAGGACCACATTGGTCTTCTCAAGCGGCCTGGTTTTCTCGCCAGGTTTGGGAAGATTTCTTCTGCCGCTGATGACATGCAGTGAGATCGGGATATGCAGGTCGCTGGCCGCCTGCCAAAACGGATCGTACATCGCATGCCGGTAGGGTTTATCCTCAGGCGGAGCGCCGCTGATCTGCGCCCCGGCGAGGCCCAGCTTGGCGGCGCGCTCCAGCTCGCCAATCGCCACGCCGATGTCGTCGGTAGAGATCATGGCGATGCCGGCCAGGCGTTTGCGGTCGTAGTTGCAGTATTCGGCCAGCCAATCGTTGTAACTCGAGAAACATGCCTGCTGAAGCTCCAGATCGGGCAGCGCGAATAGCGGCAGGCCAAGACTGGTGTAAAGCACCTCGCCTTCAACTCCGTCGATGTCCTGGTCCTTCAGCCGTTCGGCGGGATCCCAACCGCTGGGGCGCACCGCTTCGTACCCGGTTTTCCAGTGTTTGGCGAGTTCCTCGCCACTCTTGCCGCTTGCGCTGATGCCGCCCACCGGAAACGGTCTGATACCCGGAGCGACCAGGAGCGCTGTCGAACCTCGCATCTCGATATGCGGCGCGCTGTCTCGGAACTTGCGGTCCAGCCGCGAGGTCCAAAGGTCGGCCGGTTCCACCGTATGCGAATCCGCTGAAACTACACGCATGGGATGAACCTCCGTATTAACGATTGAACGAGCTTAAGATACAGCCGAAACTCTCGCGCCATCACCATTGAGATACAGGAAAACGGTCGCGCTTTCGAGCAGATCGGCCTCTTCAAATCGTTGCACGCCGGCCGCGGAGACCGCCCCGAGCGCACAAACGGAACGAGCCGTGGAAACGCCTCTCGACGAACCACGCCGCGCCCGCTAAGTTAGGCGTCGTTGACCAGGGATGTCTCTTATTTCGATTCGGTCTCGCTCGAATTCTTCGAGAAGGAGACGACACTGCTACAGGGCTTTAAAGAAGGTGCGCAATGAAGCACGGCGTTTCAGGGCTTATCACCGATCGTGGCCTGCATATGGTTCGTTACGCCAAGCTGATTGAGGACTTGGGATTCGAATCACTTTTCATGGGTGAGCATCCCGTCATACCTGTACAGTCCCAGACCAGCCACCCGTTCGGCGGAGGCGTACCGGATGGATACGAGCGGATGCCTTCACCCTGGATTTGCCTGGCATTGGCAGCGGCAGTGACCAAGCGGATTCGCCTTGGAACGGATGTAGCTTTGATTCCGGAGCGCGAGCCGATCGGATTGGCTAAAGATATCGCCACTTTGGACTTCTACAGCGGCGGCCGCCTGCTGATTGGCATCGGCGCGGGATGGCTGCGGGAAGAGTCGGAAGTAATGCGCGTAAACTTTCGCCGCCGATGGGACATCACACGCGACTACATACAGGCGATGAAAGAACTGTGGACCAAGGATGAAGCCGCTTACAATGGCGAATTCATCAGTTTTCCGCCGGTTCTCTGCTATCCCAAACCGCTGCAAAAACCGCATCCGCCGATCCATATTGGGGCCGGCGGGCTTGGTCACAAAAATGAACGAGCCCTGCGCAACACGGTTGCCTTCGCGGACGGGTGGATGCCGGTGGCGATAAGCGCGGAAGAGGTGAAAGGCCACGTGGCGGCGCTTAAAGAAACGTGCTCCGCGGCCGGACGTGATTTTTCAAAACTTGAGATCAGTGTGGTGATTGACTCCAAGATGGCCGTGGAGAGGTCCAAGGTCGGAGATCTGATCGGACGTTACGAGGAGTCCGGCGTGCATCGGTTAATTTGGGCAACGCTTGAGCCCTTGGCAGCTGAGCCTTATGCAGACCGTATGGAGCGGATCGCCAATGAGGTTCTGAAATAAGCCCCAGTTATGTCATCATTTGCGTAAGACCTAGTGGCCTGTAACAACTGAATTGGTGTCAGGCACCCGAATAAAAGCACTGTGTGCCAACGATTATGTTTCATGGGCGTGATTAATTCAGCGTTACAGGCCACTAGTTTGGCTAAGTCCTGTTGACCATATCACGCTACGGACAAAGCCGTGGCAACGGCTCCCTCTACCCTCGTGCCTTTAAAGAAATCAGGATTCACGGCGGTCCACAACGCCACAGGATTCGTGAACACAAAATCCCGGAAGTCATCGCCGGTTATCAGCCCTTGCTCGACCGCTTCATAAGCTTCTTCGGTTACTTCGGTCATATCCGGAACATCCCAGTGGCCGATATCGGAACCGAACACGGCGTTAAAGCGGACGCCGAATGGGTTTCGCTTAGAGTCGAACGCCGAGGAGGTCACTGGATCGTCCGCTTCGCATCCAAAATAAAAAAAGGGAACGAATAAATCCCGAATGTCCTCTTCGCGTTCGATGCCACAGGCGGCAAAGTCATCGATATCCGCGGGATCCTGGCGCTGGGCCACGAAATGGGCAGTGTCTTTAAGCGTTACTTTTTCCCGGTACAGCGTTCCACCGTAGCGCCGATACAGATCCAGGAATTGCTCACGATCGATTCTGGCCGGATCCAGCTTTCTGATCGCGTTGCGGTTGCGCTTCTCCCAATGGGACTTCAGATCAGAAAGCAGCGTACGCCCCCAGCCTACTCCGCCCTCGAGAAATAGGAATTTAAGCTGGGGAAAACGCCTCGTGACCCCGCCTAGAAACAGCGATTTGCAGACCGCTTCGCTCGCGGAACCGAAATGACCAATGTGGTTGTAAACGTAATTGGAAATCGAATTACGAAGGACCAAGCCCTCCCCCGGTCCGTGGAAGGTAGGCACCACCTTGAGCTCCAGGCATTTCGTCCAAACCGGATCGTAGTCGTATGCGCTGTCTATGCCATAGGTATCCAGACGATAGGCGAAGCGGCCGGCCTCCGGGTAGGTGCGAGCGAGGGCGGGAATCGGACGTTTGACGTAGCTCGGGAAGATAACAACCTTGAGGCCACGCTTGCGTACCACGTATTCCAGTTCGTCGATGGCTTCCTGCGGGGTATGCATGGGTATGGCTGCGACCGGAGTCATTCGATCCGCAAATTCGCCGAATGCGTCGGCATAGTAATCGTTGAGCGCCCGGCACCCGGCGCGGCGCACATGATCGTTAGAGAAGAACTGCGCAATGAAACCAATCCCAGGGTATAGGACAGTGTAGTCCAACCCAATCTCATCCAGCCGGCTGTACAGCAACTTAGGGAAAAATGATGTGGCAAGGTCCAGGGTGTTTTCCGCCGGCGTGGCGAAGAACGGCGGCCGCTTCGCCCATTGATCGCGGCGTTGCGCGGGCGACAACGCGTACCATTCCGTACTTAAAGGGGTTTCTTTGAAAGATGAGAAAAACTCTCGCTCCAGATCATGCCCGCCTTCTTTAACCAGGTATTCACGCAGAATCGGCAGGTACTCCGTAAAATGTCCATCCGAATCTATCACCGGATGTGCCAGGCTTGCGCGAGTCGCTTGTGATTTGGAATTCACCGGGGCCATATCTATGTCTCCTCTGACCGAGTTATCATCCAACCCGGCTTGCCCTAAGAGATGAGCTGGACACCTCAGTACCCGAGAGCTATTTCGTATAAACGTACCGCACTTCTACATACGATCTTGGCCCTTCGCTGTGAATTGCACTGGCAGATGGGTCAGGCCTGAAATGAAGTTTGACGCCAGCCACTGCGGCGGACCAGCGGGTCGGATGTCGGGCAGGCGGGTGAAGATTTCGCGCAGCATCACCTGGATTTCCAGACGTGCGATGTGGGCACCGAGGCAAAAATGGGTCCCGCCGCCGCCGAATGCTATGTGATCGTTGGGCGTACGACCGATGTCGAATTCATCGGGATTGGTGAAGACTGTCTCGTCGCGATTTGCCGAGCCGTAGTACATCACCACTTTGTCTCCGGCGCCGATCTTCATTCCTCCCAATTCCGTGTCGCAGGTCGCAGTGCGGCGCATATAGATGACCGGACTCACATAACGAAGCATTTCTTCAACCAGGCCGGGCAGCCGCCCCTCAAGGTCCTTCTCCAACAGCCGCCGCTGCCCGGGATTGTTCAACAGCGCCAGCATTCCCGCGGCGAGCAGATTGCGCGTGGTGTCGCCCCCGGCGTTGATCAGCAGCATGAAAAACAGGCCGTACTCTGCGGGTGTCAGCCGATCGCCGTCAATCTGCGAATTGAGCAGCTGCGTCGCCAGGTCGGCGCCCGGATGCGTGCGCTTGTCGTCCGCCACGCCCATCGCGTAGTTGAGCATCTCCATCGACGCGATGGCCCGTTGATCCTGGGTCACCGCCTCCTCCGACGCATGCATCTTCTCCGTCAGTTCGTACAAGCGGCGTCCATCTTCCAGCGGGATGCCCATCAGGTCTGCGATAACGTAGGACGGCAGCTCGCCGGCGATATCGCGCACCAGGTCGCATTCACCGCGTGCGCTCACCCGATCGATGATCCTTGCGGCCAGTTCCTCAATACGCGGCCGTAGCGCTTGCACGCTATGCGGCGTGAACTGCCGGCTGACCAGTTGCCGGTAACGGGTATGCTGCGGCGGGTCCATCATGAGCATCATGTTGCGCGTGGCCGCCAGCGCCGGCCCGCCGGGGTCATCGATCAGTATTCCGCCCTGGTAGGACGAATAGGTCTTCGGATCGCGGCCGATCGCGCGGACGTCGTGATAGCGGGTCACGGCCCAGAATCCGCGCCCATGCGGCTCGGGATGCCAATAGACCGGAGCGTTGCGCCGCAGCCAGCGAAACTGCTCATGCGGCTGGCCGTTAGCAAAGGATGCGACGCTAAGGAGGTCGATGGCCGGAGGGTTCGTCATACAGAGCGCCTTTTCATGCGCGGAACCCAATAGGCAAATCGTCCGCTGACTTGAATGAATGGAATCACCGGAATGAACGGTAGAATGCGCGAAGATCTTTTACCAACTGCTCCGGCTCTTCACTGGGCGCAAAATGTCCTCCCGCGGTCATTGGCGTCCATCGTTTGAGATTGAAGTAGCGTTCCGCCCATTTGCGCGGTGGTATGAACAGCTCGCGGGGAAAGATGCCCAGGGCTGTCGGAGCCTCGACTACCGGTGTGCGCGAATGGACCGGCGTCCAGGGATTGTGCGCCGCTTCGTAGTAGTAGCGCACCGAAGTCACGAAACAATCCGTGACCCAGTACAACATGATCTGCGTCAGGAATTCATCCTTGGAGAATCGCCGCTCAAGGTCTCCGCCGCAGTCGCTCCAGTTCCGGCGTCGCTCCGCAATCCACGCGCACAACCCGGCGGGCGAATCGTGCATTGCATAGGCCAGGGTTTGGGGATCCGTCGTTTGCACAGCAACGTGGCTGGTGACGAAAGAGGCCACCTCCTTCGAACGCGCCAGTGCGGCCTGCTCATCCTCCCCATAGTCATCGGCCTTAATCACGCGGCGAGCGAAAAAGTCCATCGGAACCGCGAGACTCAGATAGATACCGATCAGATGCTGCGGGTATTTATGGCCGAGCTGCTCGGTTACGAACGCGCCCCAATCCCCGCCTTGCGCGGCGAATTTCTTGTATCCCAGGACTTCCTGCATCAGGACCAGCCAGAGATCGGCTGTGCGCCACCAGTTGACGCCGGTTTTGCTAAGCGGGGTGGAGAAGCAGAAGCCCGGCAGCGAGGGGACGACTACGTCAAAAGAGTCGCCCGGGTCTGCGCCAAACGCCGCGGGGTCGGCCAAAGGCCTAATCACCTTATGCAAGTCCCAAAAGGTCCAGGGCCATCCGTGAGACAGGATCAGTGGGATCGGATTGGGGCCTTTGCCTGGTTCATGAATAAAGTGGATGGGGACTTGATCAATCGTGACCTTGTAATGGGAGAAGGTATTGATCTCCCGTTCGGCCTTGCGCCAGTCGTATTTGTGAATCCAGTAGTCAACGAGTTCCTGGAGATACTCCCGATTGGTGCCGTATGCCCAGTTTCGATTCGCAAAATCGGCCGGCCAATGCGTTCGCGTCAGGCGATCGCGCAAGTCCTGTAGTACTTGATCCGGGACTGCGACGCGGAATGGCTCCTTTCGCATGGTCTGTTCCTTCTGTCAAACTCGCGGCAGCTTGCGTCCCTTCCCGGTTTTGCAGCCCGCCCAGGTGCGGAGCTTCGGTTAAGGCAACCGGCGCCGCCGCGGTCGGATATCGCGTTCGCCTGGCTCAAGGCAGATTGTACAGCCGGGCAACATTATCGCAGACGATCTTATGAGTAACTTCGGCGGGTAGGCTGCCGAAGTTGCGCTTTATGATGTCTCGCGAATTTGGCCAGGTCGAATCCGAGTGCGGATAGTCGGAAGCCCACATGTAATTGTTTTCACCGAAAAGCTGATAAGTGGCCGGACCTACCGGATCGTCCTGAAAAGTCGCGTAAAGCTGGCGGCGCAGATACTCGCTGGGCGGATGAGGCAGCGGTTCGCTCATCATCGCCCAGTATTTTTCGTAAGCGTGGTCGAGCCGGTAGAGGAAGTGCGGCAGCCATCCGACGTCATTTTCCACCGAGATGAAATTCAACTTCGGGTAACGCTCCATCACACCGGCGAACACCAGCGCGCACAGCGAGCGCGGCACCTCGTACATCGCGTTGACGTAACCCTCGGGTGCGAGCACTTGGGTCGGACGCTGCTTGGCAAAGAACGTTGCACCGGTCGCGAGATGGAGCGACAAAGGAAGTCCCGCTTCAGATGCCGCTTGCCAGAACGGTTCGTAAATTTTGCTGCGGAAAGGCCTGTCCTCGGGCGTGGCAGCCCAAATGGCGGCACCGCGCAGACCTGATTTGGCGCAAAATTCCAATTCCTCGACCGCTTTCCGGATGTCGTCCAGCGGAATCAGACCGATACCGGCAAGCCGGCGCGGATCGTACGAGCAGAATTCGGCCAGCCAACTGTTGAAAGCACGAAAGCAGGCGCATTGAAATTCAGCGTCCTGGAGCCCAAAGAGGCGGGCGCCAAGTGTGGTGTAGATGACCTCGGCCTTAACGCCGTCGATCTCCTGATCCTTGATACGCTCCGCCGGGTCCCAGCCGCCGGGACGCGCGGCTTCATAGCCCCTGGACATGTGCTCTTTCAGTTCATGCCCGCTTTTGCCGGCCGCGAACCCTCCAGCGATCTGAGTGACCAATACCCCCGGCACAACGAACAGGAAGCCCGTGCCCTTTTCGTTTTTGGTGATGTATGGCGCGCGCTCCCGAAACTTTGTGTCCAATCGGGTTTGCCATAGGTCGGAGGGTTCGTTTACGTGTGAATCGGCCGAAATAAGGCGCTGCGCTTCCATTGTCCGATCTCCATCCGAGCCGGCGGCCATTCGCTTTATAAAACCAGCCTCAAGAAGCTAGCAGTTTCCGGAGCGCAGGACTTCGCCGGGCAGAGCACCAGTGTGTTTTCCGTTTTCATAAACGACTTCGCCATTGACGATCGTGTACTGTATTCCGCGGGCTTCCTGGACCAGGCGGCGTCCGCCGCCCGGAAGATCGGAAAGCGTCACGACCGGGCCCGGCATGACCCGCTCGTAGTCGAAAATAGTGATGTCCGCCGCCAAACCTGGTCTCAGCCGCCCTCTAGTCCCGATCCCGAAGTAGTCCGCGGGTTCCGAAGTGAGGCGTTGGATCGCCCGCTCCAGAGTTAAAACCTGCTTCTCACGCGCCCATGTGCCGAGCAGATGGGTACAGTATCCGGCGTCGCACAGCAGCCCAACATGCGCTCCGGCATCCGACAGTCCAAGAATTGTACGTGAATCCGCGACCAGCTTTGGTATCTCGCCTGTGTCCGAAGTAGTCGCATAATAAAGGTTGAGGTCATCCTCCAGCGCGAGATCGAGAAATGTATCAAGCGGGTCGCGGCCCCGTTCGCGCGCTATGTCGGCGACGGTTTTTCCCTCGAGCGGCTTCAACGGCGCGCTGCTTGCGGCGCTGATTTCGATGCGATCCCAGTTACCGCGAAAAATCCGCGGATGCTGAAGCTCCAGGCGGAACGCGTTGCGAAATTCGGGCTCGCGCAGAACCCTCTTTTGCACATCCAAAGGCTGGTCCAGGACACGCTTCCACGATTCGAAGCCTGAGATCCGAATCAGATAAGGATCTTTGAGGTCCAACAGAACCGTGGTCGGCCGGCAGTTGATTTGAGGCACGCCGCCGCGCCTTATCAGCGGCTCCGCCCTGTCAAGAGTATTTGCACAGGTATCGGGGCGGTCCGCCCGCGATGACAAAGTAATCCAGGTCACGGGCCGTGCGCTTTTCGTAAGCAGCAGATCCAGCAGGTCGAATTCTGCATCGCTCATCATGCCGGGAACATCGAGTAGGGTGATCTCGATGACGCCCTTGCCCAACTCCCTCAGGACTTCGGCATAAGTTCCCAACTCCGTCCGGCTTGCCCGGCGCGAACCCAATGGGCGTCCCTGATAACCGATATGATGTACCGTACTGACGGAAAAGCCCATCGCGCCGGCCGCAACCGCCTCCTTAAGTAGCGCGGCGATGGCTGCCATCTCGTCGTCATTCGCGGCTCGGCTAATCGACTCCTCATAGCCCATCACGAAATGGCGAAACGGGGTCAGTGGCGCCAGAAAACCCAGGTTGATGGCTTTGTTGCGCCGCTGCGCGGCGTCCATGTATTCCGGAAAGCTTTGCCATTCCCAGCGGATGCCCTGGTTAAGAACATCAAAGGGAATCGCTTCGACGTTAACCAGATCCCAGGTCACAATCTCACGCTCCTGCGTTCGGCATGGAGCGATGCCAACTCCACAATTGCCCATCAACACGCTCGTCACACCATGCCAGGAGGAGCAGGTGACGAGCGGATCCCAGCAGATCTGCGCGTCATAGTGCGTGTGTGGATCGATGAAGCCCGGAGCTACAATCAAGCCCGAAGCGTCGATCACCGCTTTCGATGGGCTTTTCAGCTTGTCGATCGCGGCGATTCGTCCACCGCTAACCGCCACATCTGCTTCATATCCGGCAGCTCCGGTACCGTCGACCACTTTGCCATTCTTGATCAGCAGGTCGTACATGATGGAAGTCCTCGAAACCTCCCGATCGTTGCGACGCTACGACCGGCTCGGCTGCGTTGTCAACCGGCCGCACTCGACTGGGAAAGCTGCGCGCAAGCACGCAGCCTTGTCACTTCAAGGGCAGCCTGATCTCGGCCGGTCCCTTGGCCATCAGCATCCCACTCTGGTTTTTCATCTCGAAATCAACGGTGATGATGCCGTTTTTCGCGCGCGCGTTCTCCTCCTTCCTGGTCACGCGGCCGGTCAGAAAGGTGGCGTCGCCGACGAAGGCAGGGCCGATGTAGCGCGCGTTGCAATGGGTCACGAAGCCGAGTTCGCCGCCCCAGTTGGCCAGATAGTCCAGCACCCAGGCGCCCATCGTGGCGCCGTAGCCGTAACCGCGTGGCACCCCAATCAGTTGCGCATATCTCTCATGCACGTGGCCGCGCGACGGGCCGTAGTAAAGCCCATCTGCGTACGTGGGATCGATTTTCGACCTTTCCATGTCACGCGACATCTCTGGCAGCCATCCGGCTTCCATGGAGGTGTTGGGCAGATCGTCGGGTTCGTCGGTGCCCCAGACAGTGAAAATATATGCGCGCCACTCGCTGGTGAAGGTCTGCAGCGTGTGCGGACCGATTGGCCTTACCGGCAGCTCTTCGCCTTCCTTCACATCGTTGAAGTAGCGGATCATGTGGTTCTGGAAGGTCTTGTAGTAGTCGAACTTCTGCGCCTCGATGTTGTCTAGATCTTCGATAGTCCATTCGGGCGGCTTGCGCTGTTCGCCGAAGGAGTCCATCGCGCGGGCGTTCTCGGCGCGGTAGCGGATAGACGTGGAGCGTCCCTTGGCGATTACCTCGCCGTTCTGGTTGATGTAGGTAGTGTCGCCGCGTGAGAACATCGTCGGTCCAGAGAACTTGGTGTGCGTCACCCGGTAGTCGAATAGCATCCGGTCCGAGCGGATCTTGTCGCCCGGGCGGATGCGCGGGCCGTAAAACCACCATTCGTCGCCTCCAAACAGCATATGAGTCCCCGGAATGTAGCCCTGGATTGCGGGCACGGCTCCGTGCCCGACGGTACAGTTAACCGTGAACGATTGCGGAGCGAGAATTTCGCCGACGCGGCTGTCGGCAGCGTACTTCTCGTCGTAATAAAGCGGATTCGGATTTTGCATCCCCTGCGCCCAGCGCCGGATGTCGGTCACAGTGATAGGTTCCTTCAACTGACCGCCGCCCAGCGGCTTGCCGATCCACTTGTCGGTCTCCGTGGTGTCAAGCGGATCCATATTTATCTTATCAACCTTGTCTGCCATCTCTGCTGTTCCTCCGTTGTCTGACTGAACAAAGTGCGCGCGTCGATATTGTCCTTTTTATCCTTACCGCCCGGTGGCCGCGGCCGCTGTTTTTTCATTGAAGTGCGGCAGCACATGACGTCCCATCAGCCCGAAGGAGCGCATGATATTCGCATGCGGGATCCTTCCTGCCTGCTTGAAGCAGATTGCTTGATCCAATCCGGCGATGCGGAGCCGCTCGAACTTGTCAATGACCTCGTCGGGCGTGCCCACCACGACCAGCGGATGCTCCTTGAGCTGCGCATCGGATGCGTCTTTGGGATCCATGTCCATGTCGAGCACCCGGCGCATGTATTCATAGGAGTAAAGCTGATTTTTGGTAGCGAACGGTTTGAACAGCTCGGCCACGTAATGCATGAACCAGCGCGCCGCATCCAGGCCGAACGACTCGTCGGCTTTCTTCTCCACGACGTGGCAGATGACCATGCCGGCAAACGCTTCGTTGGCGAATTTGGGGATCTGATCGGTGCGCCGGGCGCACGCCTTGCGATATTTGCCGAGCGCCTTTTGCACCTGTTCGAAATTGAGACTGAAGCTGAGCACGCCCAATCCGCGATCGCCTGCTATTTCGTAGCTGTCGGGTGCGACGCACGCCATCCACATGGGAGGATGCGGCTTTTGGATCGGTTTAGGGACTACGCGCCGCGGCGGGATTTTCAGCAGTTTGCCGTCATACTCGAGGATGTCTTCGGTCCACGCTTTGACGATAACTTCGGTGGCCTCGCGAACCTCCTCGCGAGTGCGCTCGTAATCGACGCTGAAACCGTCCAGCTCCTGTACGGTGGTCGAGCGTCCCAGGCCGAATTCGACCCGGCCGTTGCTGATGATATCGAGCACGGCAGCCTGTTCCGCCACCTTGATCGGATGGTTGAACTGAAAAGGCAGCAGCCGGACGCCGTGCGCGATGCGAATATTTTTGGTGCGCTGGCTGACGGCGCCAAAGAACACTTCGGGCGCGGAACTATGCGAATATTCCTCCAGGAAATGATGCTCGACCTCCCACACGAAATTGAAGCCCAGCCTATCGGCCAGTTCGATCTGCTCAAGAGCCTGCCAGTAGATATTGTATTCGCTGCGTTCGTTCCACGGCCGGGGCATCTCCATTTCATAAAGCAGGCCGAATCGCATAATTCCTCCGCCGGTTCGATGCTGTGTTTTTGTCCCTGATTGCGGCTTGTTCAACGTAGCAGTCTGGGAGCAACGTTCAACTCCCAGGCGATGTTCAGGGTGTACCCGGGCAGCCCTTGTGCACCAGGGTTTGCCGCTCGTGCCTCTCAACGTCGAGCGCTTCCCTGGTTCCGCCGCTGTTTCCGTCAGGCTATAACACAACATTGTTGTTCATAAAATCGAGCCGAACCGATCGCGGCCGGCCGTGGTGCGAAGTGAAGACGGCCGGTCAGGTACTCAACTGCACCATATCTGCTATCTCCACTACGCCATCCGGAAATTCCGCCAGCGCCACGGTTACCTGCCAGCGCCCCGATCGGAATCCATTGCGTGGGCGGGAATCCGACATTCCTCAGGAGGTCGGTCCAACTGGGTGATTGGAGAGCAATTGTGATAGGGTTGGCACCGACTTAGCGATCCAAACGAGCACAGCAGCAGGCATCTCGCAATTGAGTCCGACGGGGGTGCGCTATGCAAAACGTCGCCAAATTGATCCGCATCGAACCGGCATTCGATGACCCAGAGTCAGTCCGGCGGATGTTCGAGCGTCACGCACCTTACAGGCCGATGGCGGGATACCTTCCCATAGAATCAAGGGAGGGAACCGGTCTCCCCTGGTTCCGGGGAAACTGGGCGGCAAATGGCGAGCCGCTGGTGGCCGGTGCGGAAAAGATTCTGCATAACCGACGGTTTATCGACGCGGCGCGTGCCTTCTTTGGCGGCTCAGATGTGCGTCCTACGTTCATCGTGGTAAACGTGAATGCACCGATGCCGGCGGGGACTGCGCATGTAGATATTCCGAGTTTCCGCGGCGCGACGCGCGACCAGTACCCGCTGCGCTTTCTCGTTTACATGGGTTCGTCCGGTCTCTTCGAGAGTTGGCGTGTAATACAGGCGGGCGCACTGACATGGTTCTACGATGGTCCCGGCGGCAATTTTGAATACTGGCCCGAAGGTCTCAACGGTCCGATTTTCGCGGAGCGTCCACCTTTCGGGAATTTCGCGATCATGGCGGACAACGACCGTGTCTATCATCGTATCGGACAGGTGGGCGAACCGGATGCGAAGGTCCCGAGCATAACCTCTGTCGCTGAAATTCGCCCTGTCGGCAGTGCGGGCTGGGAAATCGTGGAAAACGGCGAAACGTGCGCGAGGTACACCACCAGCGCGATCCGTTTCTCCCTCCTGTGGAAGGCTATTCGCGAGTCCGACGCGCATTCAGAGTCCCTGACCCTCGATCGCGTCATGAGTATCTTCATCACCGACCTTAGGCAGCGAAGTATCGATTTTCGCGTTCCGGCCGACCCGTTGTCGGATAGTGAATGGATGACGCTTTTGGAACGTATCTACTATGTACCTTCGGGTTCCGGGAATGCGAGGGAACGAACTGCGGACTAATTAAACGCGTCCGACGCTGTGGCGGGCCGGCGGCCAGAAATTGCGGATGCGTGGACCAACCCACGCTACGGCGACCGCACCGGGGTCCAGTTGCCCGATGCGCGGCGACTTTGAGGACCGGCTGCTGAACTGGCCGCGCGCATGCAGCAGGGCGATGCTGAGGCGATGCAGGCCAGCACCGGTCAAACGATTTGGAGGTGAGCACCAATGAAAGGCCTGGCAGGCAAAGTGGTACTTATTACCGGCGCCGCGGGAGCCGGAATAGGTCAAGCGACGGCGCGTCGCTGTGCCGAAGAGGGCTGCACCGTCGTCGTTACCGACATCCATCCAAAGCGCACCGAGGAGGTTAGTCATGAACTCACTGCTATTCATGGGTCAAAAATCCTTGGCTATGTGATGGACATTGCCGACCGCAAAGAGGTGGATGACGTATTCACCAGGGTTATTGAAAGATGCGGCCGCATCGATGTGCTGGTTAACAATGCCGCGATCAATATTTTGGCAGGAGTAGCCGACCTCAGCCCTGACGACTGGGATCACGTAGTCGATGTGGATCTCACCGCGATCTACTATTGCATGCACAGGGCGCTGCCGGGGATGATTGCCCGCAAGTCAGGATGCATCATCAACATAGCATCGGTGGCGGGGTGGACCTCAGGCAGCGGCGAGGCCGCTTACTCCGCCTGCAAAGCCGGAATGATGTCGCTGACCAGATCCGTTGCGGCCGAATACGGACCCGCCGGAATCCGGTGCAACGTGGTCGCTCCAGGTCTGATACGTAGCGCCTTCGTCAGCAAATATATTGATCGCTACCAGCAGTTGGCGAACTCCTGCCCGGCGCACCGGATCGGCGAGGCGTCGGAAGTGGCGGCAACCATCGCCTTCCTGGCTTCCGACGAGGCTCCATACATTACCGGTGAATCAATCAACATCAGCGGGGGCCTCTTTTTGCGGCCATAGCCGGCTTGAATACGCAGGCCAATCGGCGGCTTTAGGGCATGAAGGTTGAGGCTGGTCCAAGCGTTGCTCGAACGGAAATGCGATGAGCTTCAGCAGGCCGCCGCGGTCGTTACGGGCTGCCGCGGCAAGCCGCCCAAAAAAGGTGGCGCGGCGGCCACAAGACTGAAGCAACTTACCGCCGCTACGCGATCATCGATTCAGAGATGCTGCAGGAAGCTGCGGCCAACTCGGCGCCCTTCACTCGGCCGAGGCGAGCAATCCAACTTCAGTCAAAGTTCCGTCGATCGGAGTCAAAGACCGATTCCCGCCTGCTTCAAAAATGCCTTGATTTCCTATACTTTCTCGCTTACGCGAGAGTGGCGGAATGGCAGACGCGCCGGACTTAGGATCCGGTGCCGCAAGGCGTGGGGGTTCAAGTCCCCCCTCTCGCATTAGCTAAGGATTTCCGGGCTTTTTCGCTGCTTCGACCGCCTACTGATTGGGTCCTCCGAGCTTTGACAGCGAAGCTGACAGCCAAGGAATCTGAATCGGGCTGGAAGTACGAATTGCCTGAGCTTGTGCTGACGAAAGCGGAGGCCGCGCGCGGGCGCGCCGAGCGACCGTAAAGCGCCGGCGTGGCAGAAGCTTAGTGAAGCGCTTAGCGCCAAGTTGGGTAAACCGACTCTCTGGCGAAGCCACGACCCCCGAGGGGAACCGAGGGCGGTAGTATGTCCGCGAAGCGCGCCTTATTTATGGCTTGCGGGCCGCTTATCTCTGCAGTGGCTCGACGCTCAAGATCCGACCGCTGGTTCCCCTGACCTCACAAACGCCCCTGAGGTTGGTGTCAATGCCAGTGGCATTGAGACGGCATGAAAACGCAAAGTTACCGGGGCTCACACCGGCGAATGCGCAATACCGGGCAGCCGCTAGCGCGGCATTGGGCGGGCTGAGGCAAGTGTTCGAGGTGAGGGCGATCAGCGAGTTCGTGTTCGTGAGGATCTGGGTTAGGTTGATCGTTACCGGAGCCAAGCCGGCATTGAAAACGCGAACCGTAACTACTGCGCCCGTTAGTTCGGCAAGATTGCCGCCGTAGACCGGTCCCGCAGCGAATATTTCGGCATGCGCCACCTCTACAAAGAGCACTGTGGTGATGGTGAATAGAGCTGCAAAAAGAATCCGCCTAGCCATGAGACTCGCTTATTTGTTAAGCTCCAGACTCCAAACAGCAAACTAGTTGTCTGTCGGATTAGGAAAGCATTCAAAGTGTAGCCATGTCAAGGGATTTGGTGTTGAGAACTCACCTGTCTATTCAAGCAAGCAAGAATGTTTTCATCCGGAGCACAGTGATGCCCTTGTAGCGCGTGCTTTGCATCCGTCAGGCATGGCTCGCATAAGTCCAACGACAGGCGGAGCAGATTCAACAGCCAAACGAGCAGAGCGAGCAGCAGGCTGTATACAACCTGCGTTTGCTCGCAGAAGTGGCGCAGTTGAAGGGCATGCTTGAGCGGGCGATGGCCGTACAGAGCGGCATCCGGAGGCTCGCGTCAGCCTTCAATAGATACGCGGCAGACAGTGGGATGGAAGGGTTGATGTGAGGGACAGGCGACGTTCTAAAAGCAGCGGCGGCTGATGACCCATCAGGAGCGCGATCTTGAGCGCGAAATTAAGCGCTGCGCCGGAATCTTCGGGCACCCCTCGACCGTTGTCGAACGAAACCAAATTAGGCAAGCGGAAATCGCGCAATTGGACGCCGAGATAAAGCCCGCGCAATCTGCCGCTCGCGCACAGCGCCCTGGCCCAAAGCGAACTGCCCGGCCCGTTTCCCAATGCGATATTCGCGGACTCGAACCGTTGCGCCACAAAATGAGCAAGGCTTCCCGCGTGGCGGCATTGCGCGACCTGCCCGAGGCCGTTCATCGCCTTTGCTTCGAACTAACTAAGTGACCCGGTTCAATCTGTACGCACCCGGCGAGGTCCTTTATACATGTCGCAATCGGAACCTCTGCTCCTCGCCGGGGAATGCCAAGGCGCGGGCTGCCGTTAGGTCGTCCGCAACATTACTACCAGGGTGTCGCCGGAATGGAATTTCAGGGCACCTAAAATCGCCCCGAATTGCCTCTCCCTTGCGTTTACCGATTCCTATCTTTTCTGTTTAAGATTAAAACCATTCAGGCTGAATACGCCGGCGCTGCCCTGCGGATTGTTAATGGTTGTTATTACAAAGTCCGTGCGCTCGCCACCATTAGACACCACGAAATGGCTCGTGCCGGTCGCGGTGACAGTCGAGCCCGTTGGGTCGAATTTTGATCCGTTGCACTTGCCACCCGTGTAGTTTGTGAAACTGGTATCTCCGCTTCCGGTCGAGGGATCATAGTTGGTGACTTTGGAAACCGCCTGGAATGCGCTTACAAGCGGAGGCAGAAATGCAAGTGGACCGCCGAACCCAAAAGTGCCTACTGCGGTCTGACAGAAGTTTCCGTTCTGGTCCTGAGTTAGTTCCCCGGTTGACGATCCATTTTCGGGGATAATGGTAGACTTGCTCGAACAGGGCTCGGTCGAAAGCATAGAGTTAAAACAGAAACTTATAGATCCTTGAGTTGCGTTTGAAAACTTTCCCGCCAGCTGGAAAGAGGGATCTGATTCCCATCCTCGTGGTTTCCCGCATAGACTCCATGTAATCGTGAGTCGTGAGCAGGGCGAAAGCGGCCATCGAAATCAAGAGAAGTCTTTTCATTGCACATCCCATCTTGAGGGTAGGCAGGTCCCTCAACAGCGACCTGCAGTTTGCCGGGTCGTAGCGGCGGTGTGGCCAGGTTTCAGTGCGGCGGGTCGCGGACGTGAAACACAATCGTCTCCTCCTGCTTTTCCGAAAAGCTGCTGCTAACTGGGGATGCTGAGTCAGCCTGACTACGCCATCGCGTCAACGCAGAGAGGGCGATAACCTGAGATGGCGTCGCTGCCCAAGTGCAAGGCAGTTAAGTAGCAATGGAAAAAGCAAAGGTCAACGTATCGAAGAATGGAAATATAATTTAGAGTAAATGATAAGAAACATAAATTATTGCATTATGATGATAATAGATTCCTTACTTATCAGTAAATTGAGGAAAAGTAGCGATTGACGATCGGCTCCGCTCTAAATCTTCTCGCGGTATCTTCCTGATGACATAAACGCCGCCGGGCGAATTGGTTCGCCCCAACAGGCTGACTCGCTCCGCGAAGTCAGTGCGGTCGGTCACACTCGGCCTGAACGTCGCCCGGGTTCAGTGCGAGGCGTTGCGCGCAGCCCAGAAACCCTTCATCAGCTCACTCAGCGGAGCCGTTGTTATTTTTTCTGGGGTCCCACCGCAAATTTTATAGAAAAGGCCCGGTCCTATTTTTTGCGCAGGTTGGAAAATGGGACCTATCTTTTTTTGAGATTTCTTGACGGGACTATCGGAGGTGCGCGCGATCATGCGATCCGTTTCTTGGCGGTGGGTGCCGGCAGCAGCCAATGCGCCAAAGATTGGGGGCCCGGTTTGACAGCCACGTAGACAGCCACACCGGTGACTCGGCGCGAAGGTGGCGAATGCGAAACCCTGATTTCTATTGAGACGTGGCGAACTAGAGTAAATACGACGCATCTAACCTTAGGATCCGGTGCCGCAAGGAGTGGGGGTTCAAGTGCCCCTCTCGCATCACGTTCCAGTAATCTACTCAGGATTTCGCAAACTGCCAATACGTGGGGGGATAGATTGATAGTCGCAGCATTTAATGCGCAGAAGGTATCCGCGACTTTCTGCCGCTCGATACCGGCGCTGGGCTCCTGACGGAAATCTGGAAGGGGTGCGGCATTAAACCTTCGCGATGGTTAAGATTCAAGCATCTTCAAACGTTCAGAAATTCAATCAGCCGTGCGGCGAAACCTGGAAATTCCGTAAACGAAAACACCCGGCGCAACGTCTAAATCAAGCGTAGCGGTTCCCGCACATGGTTCTCGGGTACACGGGGAGATGAAGCGAAAAAATAAAGGTCGTTGGGATGCGATCGATGCGATTGTCGTTGCGGCGATCGCCTTGGCAGTCTTGATTGTTTTGGTCACGAAAGCGCGCGCTGGGACCGTTGCGTCCAGCCCCGGTCAGGCAATCGGTCAAAAGGACGGCGCTGCTCCGGTTCAGCTTGCACAGGCGTCCCAAATGCAGGAGATCCAGCCCGGGTATGCACCGCCTCCGCCCGGTCAGGGCTCATCCCATCAGACTCTGACTCTGCCGCAGCAAGCTCCGCAACCGCCATCGTCACCGGCCCTGGAAATACCAGGATCCCAAGGTCAGGAGCGGGCGCCCGAAGCGCCGCTGGAGGCGCCAATCGAGCGCCAACCCCAATCTGCGGTGGGTAGTATTACGATTACCGTGACCGACAACGGACGCTGGATCCAAGACCTGCGCAAGCAGGATCTCACCGTTTATGAAGATGGAACTCGCCGTCCGGTTCTCGGGGTGCAGCGTGATACCGACACGCCCATCAGTATCGGTATCGTGGTTGATACCAGCGGCAGCATGGAATGGAAGCTGTCGGCCGCGGAGGCAGCTCTGCAGCACTTCGTCCGCACCCTCAATCCGCGCGACCAGTTTTTTCTGATCGCATTTTCTGATCGCGCTTTTATGCTCCAGGATTTCACCTACAATCGCGCTGATCTCAATCGCGCGATCGGGCTGCTTCACGCATACGGCCGAACCGCGCTGTACGATGCCGTGGTGCAGGGGCTGCAGAGAGTGGAGCAGGGCCGATGGCCCAAGAAGGCGCTGCTGGTTATGACCGACGGCATGGACAACGCCAGCTCAAGCTCCCTCAGCGACGCTATCCAAGCCGCACGCCGCGGTGGAGTTTTGATTTATACCGTAGGTCTGGGGACTGTCGGCGGGTCGGCATTTTCCATGGGGATGGGTTCGCCGATGATCATGTTCGGCGGCGGTGGCCTGGGATTCGGTGGCGGGTTCGGGCCGGGCGGTTTCGGACACCACATGGGCGGCATGGCCGAGGACGAACGTGTGGATGCTGCCACGTTGCGGCATTTGAGCGATGAGACCGGGGCCACCACCTTTGTAATGAATCCGCGGGTCACCGATATGTCCCGGCTCGATGCTCACTTCCAAAGTATCTCAGCGGAGCTGCGCCAGCAGTACACCGTGCGCTACGCATCAGCCGGCGGCGCCCGAGCCCATCAGATTCGGGTTGACGGCACACGGCCGGGAATGGAAGTGCGCGCACCCAAATGGGCCGGCGATGCCGGCTCCGAATATGGCGGATAATTAAGACGGCTCGCGCGCTCAAACCGCGACAGGACGTAGGTTCAGGCAATTATTGACGGCGGCCGCTGCGCTGCGCGATTCTCATTGGCAACTGCAAACGCTTACCATCGCGCACCAGCGTCAAATAGATAACGTCACCATCGCGCAGATTGAAGATAGCGGCCTGAAAATCCGGGATATAGCGGATGCGTTGTCCGTCAACGCCGATTATCAAATCGAACGACTCGCCTGTGCGGCTCCGCTCCACGATGCTTAGTGCTCCGATAGCCGGCGGAAAAACTATCGCGGCGCTCACCACACTGGCGCCAAGCAGGGTATGGCCCAGACCAGAGTAGGGCCGTATTCCGGCTGCCGCGGCCGCGCTGCGCGGATGAACTTCCAGCACAGCCAACCCGCAAGCCACCTGCGCCTGCGTCAACTCGACACAATTATGTTGTAACAAGGCGCCGATCGGCGACTCATAGACGTCGTCGTTGGTGACGAATTGATCCTGGTCGGCGAACCGCGGCCCACCCTGGGAATTTGGAACGCTCTGTTGCGGGGCCGCTTCCTGTTCATCGTCGGTCTGCTCGTCCACGCTTCTAGCGTTGGCGGCATTGGGTAAAATCTCGACGCTATGGGTCCGGTCGTTTGCTCCGCCTCCCTTTACCACGGCCATTGATGTGTCCTGAGCTTGCGCAGAATACGCGGCCAGAACACAAACAACGAAGATCGCGGCCGCGCAACCGAATGAGATTAAGTGGTTTGCACAAAGCCGGAGCGCCAGCCCGAGAATATGGAGATGGTTTACAATCCTATCGAACACCGCGTACGCCCGGTCGAAGCTCGAACTTCTCTCTCAAGCTGACACTATCACAGGAATGCGTTTGATTGCATAACTACGAAAATAAGGCGATGAAGTCAGGAGGGAGACATCGGAGTCCCGCCGCCGTGGCGACGCTCCCGCCACGGTCCGTCGTCGGCCGCGTTGGGAAGTGTGATATCGCGTGTTCGATAATATCGTTGCGGCCGACGCGCTGGTTCGCAGCCGCTGAACGCGAGATCCACCTCATCCGCGCTATCCCGCCGCATCCGCTGCGCTGGCGGATACGCGGCGCTTCGTGTTAGTCGTTCGTTCATGAAATTCGGACTTTTTGGAATCAACACCGGGCCATGCGCCGCCCCGCCTATTGCCGCGGCGGTGGCGCGCGCGGCCGAGAATTCCGGCTTTGAGAGCGTGTGGACTGGCGAGCACATCGTCCTGCCCGATCCGCAGGTGCCGCCTTCTCCGGTGCCCGCGCATGCACCGTTTATCGATACCGCGGTCTCGCTCGCCTACGTGGCGGCGCATACGTCGAAGCTGCGGCTTGGCACGGGCATCATCATTCTCCCCCAGCGCAATCCCGTCGTGCTGGCCAAGGAACTGGCCTCGGTTGACGTAGTTTCTGGCGGCCGGCTTATCTTCGGAATCGGTATCGGCTATCTCAAGCCGGAGTTCGAGGCGATCGGGGCGCCATTCGAGCACAAGGGTCCGCGCACCGAGGAATACCTGGCCGCGATGATCGCGCTGTGGACGATGGACAAGCCGGCGTATCGCGGACGGTTCGTAAACTTCAGCGGCGTCAATGCGATGCCGCGTCCGGTGCAAAAACCGCATCCTGAAATCGTCTTCGGCGGCGGCACCAAGAGCGCCTACAGCCGCGCCGCCCGACTGGCTCGCGGATGGTATGGGTTCGCGATGGATGTCGACACGGCAGCCAAGTCGATCGAAGGGCTGCGGTCGGCATGCAAGAAGGCGGAGCGTCGTTTCGAAGAGCTCGAAGTGAGCGTAACGCCGCGCGGGCGCATGGACCTGGATATAGCCAAGCGCTTCGCCGAGTTGGGGGTGCATCGCCTGATCCTGACTCATCGTGGACGCACCGAGCAGGAAATCGTGGGCTTCGTTTCGCAGGCCGGACGGGAGCTGGTAGGCAAGGCCTGAGCATCGGCGACATTTCCGATTCAAGCTTGATCTCCGCGGCGGGTGGGAAGCGCAACGGGTGCTTTTGGCCTTTTCGATCGCTTTTGGCTACTTTGTTCGCATCCGCGCGCACAGGGAGGTCGGTGAACTTCGGTGGATCTAAGCTACAACCCGGAAGAAGAACGCTTCAGGGAGCGGGTACGCAGGTTCCTCAAAACCAATCTTCCCGAGGGCTGGGGTAAACCCGGCCACAGCGTGACCAGCGGGGGAAACCTCAAGTTCATGCGCGAGTGGACCCGCAAGCTTTACGAGAACGGCTTTCTGGGGATGTCGTGGCCCAAGGAGTTCGGCGGCCAGGGCGCCACTCAGATCGAAGTGGCGATACTCAACGAGGAGATGGCCCGCGTCCGCGCGCCGGCCCCGCTCAACTACATGGGGCTGACGATGGTAGGTCCGACGCTCATCGCGCACGGCACCGACCAGCAGAGGGAGCGCTTCATCGGCAAGGTGCTTTCGGGCGAAGAACTTTGGTGCCAGGGTTTTTCCGAACCGGGCGCCGGATCGGACTTGGCTGCGCTGCGCACACGCGCCGAACTCAAGGGAGATGAGTTCGTGGTCAACGGGCAGAAGGTCTGGACTTCGGGTGCGCACTACGCGGACTGGTGCTTTCTGCTGGTGCGTACCGATCCCACCGCGCCCAAACATCGGGGCATCAGCTACCTGCTGGTGGACATGAAAACTCCGGGCATCACGGTGAAGCCGCTGCGGCAGATGACGGGCGAGGCGGACTTCAACGAGGTGTTCTTCGAAGACGTGCGTGTGCCGCGCGAAAACCTCGTCGGCCGGCTCAACGACGGATGGCGCGTTGCCGTGACCACGCTGTCCAACGAGCGCGGTACGATGGCGTTCGCGCTGGCGGCGCGATACGAAATAATCTTTAACGAGGTCGTGGAGCTGTGCCGGCGGATGGGCGGAGGAACGTCGCCGATGGCGCGCCAGCAGATCGCCCAGTTCTTTATCGACCTCCAATGCCTCAAATACAGCCTGTATCGGAATTTTTCCAAAATCCTTCATGGTGGCACACCCGGTCCGGAGGGATCGATTGCCAAGCTATGGTGGTCGGAGCTGGATCAGCGGATGGAGGAATTCGCGGTGCATATGCTGGGCCCGGCCGGACAACTGATGGACGGTTCTAACGCGGTGGATTCCGGCCGCTGGGGGATGGGACTGTTGCGTGCGCGATGTTTGACGATCGCCGCGGGGACCTCGGAGATCCATCGCAATACAATCGCCGAGCGGATCCTCGGCATGCCCAAGGGCCGCTGAGCAAAAACACGGTGGGCGGCCCGCCGTGCGAACCGCCTTCTTGCTTCGCGTTGCGCCCGGTGGCGATAGCGCGGCGAGGCGGCGTCCAAATTATCGATTGGGAGATATAACCTTGCCCGAAGCCAAAAGACCGCTGCCCAAACCAACGCCGGAGACCCGGCATTTCTGGGAAGGAACCGCCGCCAGCGAACTGCGCCTCCAGCGCTGCGATCAATGCCGCCACGTGTATTTTCCGCCGCGCCCATTTTGTCCGAAATGCGGCTCGCGCAAGGTATCGGTGTTCAAGGCGAGCGGGCGCGCCAAACTATATAGCTATGTGATCAATCATCGGCCGATGCCGCCCTTCACCGCTCCTTACTCAATCGCGGTGGTCGAACTGGCCGAGGGGCCGCGCATGATGAGCAACATCGTCGGCTGCGCGCAAACGCCCGAGGCGTTGCAACTGGATATGGCCCTGGAAGTGGTGTTCGAGAAACAGACCGACGAAATCACTCTTCCTTTTTTCAAGCCGGCAGGTGCCTGATATGAAACGCAAGTCGATAGCGGTGGTCGGCGCGGCTGAAACCACCGAGCTTGGCCTTATCCCCGACCTTTCCCAAATCCAGCTCCATGCGGACGCCGCGCTCAACGCGATGGCGGATGCGGGGCTCAAGCCCGCTGATATCGACGGCTTGGCGACGACTCCGGAATGGACGCCTGTGCTGGCCAACTACCTTGGTATCACGCCGAGCTGGGTGGACGGCACGATGGTCGGCGGATGCTCGTTCATGCTGCACGTGCGTCATGCGGCGGCGGCGATCAACGAGGGGCTGTGCAACACGGTACTGATCACTCACGGCGAAAGCGGCCGATCGCGCGTGGGCGTCGGCGGTTTTGTCGGCAATCGCGCCAGCCTGGAGGGTCAGTTCGAGGCGCCCTACGGAATCACGGGGCCGACCAACGTCTTCACGATTCCGGTGCTGCGCTACATGAAGACCTACGGCGTCAGCGAGGAGCAGCTCGCAATGGTGGCCGTGGTCCAGCGTGAATGGGCAGCAAAGAATCCGCGGGCAACGATGAAGGATCCGATTACCGTGGCCGACGTGCTCGGCTCGCGGATGATCGCGTATCCATTCCGGCTGATGATGTGCTGCCTGGTCACTGACGGCGGCGGAGCATTGATCCTGACCTCGGCCGAGCGTGCGAAGAATTTTCCGCGCAAGCCCGTCTATATTCTGGGCACTGGCGAAGGCGCCGAGTCGTGGATGATCAGCCAGATGGAGGACTTCACCACATCGAAGGCGTTCCGGGTATCGGGCAAAAAGGCCTTCGACGAAGCCGGCATCGCGCACAAGGACGTGGACCATGTAATGATCTACGACGCGTTCGCGCATCTGCCGCTTTATGGGCTGGAGGACCTGGGCTTCTGCAAGCCGGGTGAAGCGGCTGGCTTTATCTGGGAGCGCAACACCGCGCCCGGCGGCAAGCTGCCGGTGAACACCAATGGCGGCGGGCTTAGCTATATGCATTCGGGGATGTACGGGATGTACGCGTTGCAGGAGAGCGTGCGCCAGATGCGCGGCATCGCGCCGGCCCAGGTGCGCGGAGCGAAGATCTCCGTATGCCACGGCGTCGGCGGAATGTTCGGCGCCAGCGGCACGATAATTTTCAGCAACGAAGCGCAGTAGCCTTCCGGTAGCGCCGGCCTCCGGTGCCGACCTCTTTTTCGAGTGTCGAGAAAGCCGGAGCGCAGGCCGGCGTTGCCGGAAACGGAATCCAGAACACGAAGATGGCGGGATGGAAGCCTGTCGCACACCAATCGATTCACTACTGCGCGATACAGCCGCCGTCCACAGGCATCGTGATTCCCGTGACCAGCGAGGCTGCCGGGGAACATAACCACACCACCGCTTCCGCGATTTCCTCGGGGCGTCCGAGCCGGCCGATTGGCTGCAGATGCTTCACGATGTGCTGCTCGAATTCGGTGCCAGACCCGATGCTGCGCTCGACCATTGGCGTGCGTATGAATCCCGGACAGATCGCGTTGACCCGAATCCCCGATTGCGCGTACAGCAGGGCGGCCGACTTGGTGAGTCCGGCGACGCCGTGCTTGGCAGCGGTGTAGGCAAACGCTCCGCCCATCCCCACCAGCCCTAGGATGGATGACGTGTTAACAATCGCGCCGCCGCCGTGCTTGAGCATGTGCTCAATCTCATATTGCATGCTGAGAAACACGCCGGTCAGATTGATGGCAATCACGCGGTGCCAGTTTTCCTGATCCCACGGGTTGTCTCGCGCGCCGGATCCTTCGATGCCCGCGTTGTTGAACGAGCAGTCCAGCCGCCCATAAGCTTCGACGGTCTGTTCAACCGCGCGCCTGACTTCGTCGGGTTTGGATACGTCGGCCTTGAAGAAGCGGCCGTCGCCGATTTCCTTGATCATGTTGAGGGTCTGATTTCCGCCCTCGGGGACGTAATCGACGATCGCCACACGCGCGCCTTCGCGGGCGAAGGCCAAGGCCGTGGCGCGGCCGATTCCCGAACCACCGCCGGTTACGAGCGCGGTCTTTCCGTCAAGGTTGCCTGACATGATTTTTCACTCCGCTGTTGACGTTGCGGATTTTGTAAACAATTCGAACGTCCTGCGCAAACCATCGCGCGGACACGTTTATGAATAAGTTTTTTTGGCCGGCAGTGCTAGTGTGCTGCCACGGAAGCTGCAGCCCGGGAGGACACATAAATTTGCAGCATGCATCGGAGGAGGAGGAACAATTCCCTATGAACAATCTAAACGTCGAGGATCGTCTCGAACTGCACGAGATCGCGGCGCATTACGGCGATTTGATCGACACCCGCGACTGGAAGGGGCTGGCCGCCGTGTTCACTGACGATGCCGTGTTCGATGCTACCGACCTGGGGATGCCGCTGCTGGAGGGACTCGACGCGATACGCAAATACATGGACGAATCGCAGTATCACCCGCTGGGCCATCATATTACCAACATCTACGTCGAGTCGGCGGGAAGCGAGGTCATTCTTCACAGCCGAATCATTGCCGCCGGCCATCGGGGACGGGTGTCCTCGGCGAGCTACTGCGACCGCGTGCGAAAGACCGCCGACGGTTGGCGGATTTACCATCGCGTCTGCACGCTGCGCCGGACGTGGCGGATTTCCCGTCAATCGGGCGGCTAAAGCGGGGCCTGAGGAAATACAAAGAGTTACAGCCTGCCCGGATAGGTGTGCGATTCACCGGGATGCAGTTCAACGCCGCAGCGAGAGTTGGGTGAGCGACTGTTCTATCCCAATAATCTGTGTGGTCAGGCGAAGGTCTGGACCAGATCGCGCAGCTTGCCTTTGGCCCCGCTTAGGATCGACTCTCCGTCGCCTGCCAGGAGCGTGTCGAAATCCAGCTCAAGCAGTGCGCGCACGCTGGCGCGCAGCCGCGCCGGATCGTCAAGCACTCGCTCGCGCAGCAACGAGCAACTTCCCGGAGGGTTTCCGATCACCGCGTCGCCGACGATCAGGATCTTGCGCTCCGGCCAATGCAGCGCGACTTCGCCGGGTGATTTGCCCGACACCGCAACCAGGGTAAGCGGTCCAATTCTTTGCCCGGCGCTCAGCTCATCGTCAAGTTCGGCGCCTTGGCCGCGCGCGTAGTCGGCGTCCGCGGGATGGATCGCGGTGCGCGCCCCGGTCGCGGCGCGAACCCGATTTGCCGCCCGCACGTGATTGCGATTGGTCAGGATAATGACTGCTGCGCCGCGCCGGGCGATTTCCGCCTCGGTGTTGGCGTCGGGTTCCGCTGGATCGATGCAGATGTTGCCGCTTCGATCCTCGATTAGATAACCATTGAAATTGTAGCCGTGTGGAGTTGAAAACCACGGCCATGTGAAAATTCCGCCGACAATTTCCCGCATCGCCCGACTCCTCAATGAGCCTGTGCGGCGCCTAGATTCCGCCGCCGCTGTCGAAGACTTCGCTGCGCGCCTGAATCTGGGTGACATTGCTGCCCGCCGGTACGCTGCGGGTGAGCCACACGTTGCCGCCGATCGTCGAGCCGCGTCCGATCGTGATGCGGCCCAGGATGGTCGCGCCGGCATAGATGACAACGTCGTCTTCCACAATCGGATGGCGCGGGATGCCTTTGACCAACTCTCCGTTGCGGCCCACCGGAAAGCTTTTGGCGCCCAGCGTTACCGCCTGGTAAACACGCACTCGCCGGCCGATGATCGCTGTCTCCCCGACCACCACGCCCGTGCCGTGGTCCATGAAGAAGCTCTCACCGATTTCCGCTCCGGGATGGATATCGATGCCGGTGGCGGAGTGCGCGAGTTCCGCGATGACGCGAGCCAGCAACGGCGCACCCAGCAAGTAGAGTTCGTGCGCCAGCCGATGATGGGTCATCGCGGTGAGGCCCGGATAGCACAGCCGCACTTCCTGCAGGCTCCTGGCGGCAGGATCGCCCTGGTAGGCGGCCTCAACATCACTTTCGAGCATCGCATGAACGCGCGGCAGGCGTGCGGCGAAATCACGGGTGATTTCCAACGCGCGCCCATCGAACTGCACCTTGCCTCCTTCGCTCTGCTGCGCGGTAAACTGCAATTCGCGCTGCACCTGCCGATGCAGCGCGCGCAGCGTTGCGTCGAGCGTGTGGCCGACAAAATAATCGATCCCCTCGTCGGTCAGATCGGGCAATCCGAGCTGGTTGGGAAAAAGCGTGGCGAACAGGCCGTCCACGATCGTGCGCAACGCCTCGCGCGACGGCATCTCGCAGGCGCCGGAATCGCAAGTCTGCCCCGCGCGCGACCTCGAGAGGCGCAGGTCGGCCACTATCCGATCCAGATCCCAATTTTGGCCGGCGTTCCCGCTGCCATTTGCCCGGACCTGTGCAGTCATACTTGAAGCCCCTTGGCGTCAAATACGCCCTCGAAGAGAACCGTACTCAGGTAGCGCTCGCCAGAATCGGGCAGAATCGTGACAATAGTCTTGCCCGCATTCTCCGGACGCCGCGCGATGCGCGCTGCGACGGCCGCGGCGGCGCCGCACGAGATTCCCGACAGTATCCCTTCCTCGCGCGTCAGCCGGCGCGCGTAGTGAATCGATTCTTCGTTGCTGACCTGTTCGATCTGGTCCACCAGCGACATGTCTAGAATCTCCGGAACGAAGCCCGCCCCGATACCCTGGATCTTGTGCGCTCCGGGCTTCAGCGGCAAGCCCGCCCGCTGCTGCGTGAGCACGGGGCTCGCGTCCGGTTCAACGGCGATCGAAAGGATCTGTTTGCCCTTGGTGTGCTTGATGTACCGCGTGACCCCGGTGATGGTGCCGCCGGTGCCGACTCCGGACACCAGGATATCGATCGCGCCCCCGCTATCTTCCCAGATTTCCGGACCGGTAGTGGTCTCATGAATGGCAGGGTTGGCTGGATTCTTGAACTGCTGGAGCAGGACGTAGCGTCCAGGATCGGAGGCTGCGATCTCTTCGGCTTTCGCCACCGCGCCGGTCATACCGCGCGCGCCTTCGGTCAGCACCAGCTTGGCGCCGTAAGCGACCAGCAATTTGCGCCGCTCCAGGCTCATAGTCTCCGGCATCGTCAGGGTCAAAGGAATGTTGCGGGCGGCGGCGACGAAGGCCAGCGCGATTCCGGTGTTGCCGCTGGTCGGCTCCACCAACTCCTTGCCCGGTCCCAGCAGGCCGCGGCGCTCAGCGTCCCACACCATCGCTGCGCCGATCCGGCATTTGACCGAATAGGCGGGGTTGCGCCCCTCGACTTTTCCCAGCACCGTGGCCGGTGCTCCGTCAATGATGCGATTGAGCCGCACCAGCGCCGTGCGCCCAATGGATTGTGAGTTGTCTTCGTACCAGTGTGACATCCAGGCCTCCCGCGGGACTCCGCTCGGACAGACGAATTACGAGCATATCACGAAGCGGCCGGTGGATATTTGCGTTTTATGGCTAAAAGACCGGGACGATATCGGCGGCGCTGATTTCGCCTACGTCCACGCCCTTGATGTCGAGTTCAGGAATGGCGGGGAACTCGATACCCCAACGGCTGACCAGCTTGGCTACCCGCGCCATCGCGAGCCGCCAATTGGCCGCCTGTTCGTCGTAGGAAAGAACACCGAGCCCTGCGGCGCGCGCGATATCGATCAGCGCGCGATGGTTGTCCAGGAAATAGTCCGGCAGCTCCCAGAACTGTCCCGGTTGCGGCTCCCAAAGCACCATCGAGAGAAAAATGAAGCCGGCGCGCAGCTGCCTGGTGACCAGCGGCTTGAGATCGTCGCTCAAACCGGGCCAGTCCTTTTCCAGCAGCGCCATGCAAATTTGCAGATGCCGCGCTTCGTCGCGCCCGACGCGGCGGAATACTTCGCGAAAGAGCGGATGAGCCGCCTTGGACGCCATGCCATGAAACAGGCTCGAGGAGGCCACCTCGCCCATCATGAACGAAGTGAAAAGAACAGCCAGGGGATAGCGGTTGACCGCCTGATTAAAACCGCGCCAGTAGCGGGCGCCGTTATGATAAAGCCACGCGATATTGTTATGCGCCGCCTGCTCCACAATCGTGCGCGGCGCAAAGTTGAGCGGGCCGCCAGGTACGAGCCGCTGAATCGCCCGCTGGCAACATTCTTCGTGATTGACCTCGTCGCGCGTGATGGAAAAAAAGCATTTGCGCACCGGGTTTTCTTCGTGGGCCTCGAAGGCCTGGATCATGGCGCGAGCGAAAACCGGGGGCCCCGAGGAATCGAAATTGGCCAGCAGCGCCCACCAGTACATCAACGCGACCCGTTGCTCCGCGTCCCATACCGACGGGTCGAGCGCATCCCAGGGCAGGTCGGAAGGGTTGAAGCCTTCAACCTTGGCGCGCTCGTAGATTTCGGCCAGTTTTGCGGCGTTGCCTACCCGCCATTCCATCGGGTAGATGTTCGGCATTTCGATCGGCGGCGGCTCTTCGAAGCCTTCGGGCGGAACGACCAGCGGCATCTGCTTGCTCCGGATGGATTCCTCGCGCTCTTCCATTTTATTACCCGCGCGCGGATGCCGAAAGGTCTGGCCGAATTGCTCGGATGCGCCGGCGCAACCTTAAGAATCGCCCGATGAACCGGAGGCGAAACGATCCGCTGCCTTCCTCGCGTGGCGGCTCGATACTGAGCAGCCACGCGAGCGCGAGGCCGGAACGAATGGAAAGCCTATTTTGAAGAAGGTTCTTCCGGGATTACGGGCACCCAACCGGAACGATCCCGATCAGGAATTGCGCGCTGACTCCACGGCGCAGCCACAGGGGTGGATTCCAACGGCCGGGTGCGACGGTCCAGGCGCATGAAACTCAGCACAATGTGGCCATCCACGCCGGCGGACGTGGCAGCTGCCAGCACCTGTGCACGAATGACAGAGGACTCAGGCGGCACGGGTTTATCCGAAGCTGGATCAAAGAATAGGGGCTCGTCGGGTTCGGGGTCGCGCCCAAATCGGTCGCAAAAGGCGCGATAACGTATCCTGAAGACCTCAAGCGTCGCGATTGCCATTCGCTCCTCGACCAGCCCGCGACGGCAATCACTGACCACAAAGCGGCCGGGACTACGAAGACACGCGTTTCCAGTTTTTCTTGCCACGGTTCGTTGCGACTCCATTTGACGGAACCCATCAAGTGCAAAACAGATGCCGCGAACTATATGATCGTCTTAGCTAAACTATACACTAAATTCGTAAGTTTTAGAGTTAGCTCGGTGCTGATTTTGTAGCGGACCCGAGCAGCCATCATTTTTGGCGGTGCATCGAAAAGTAAACGCTGACGGTACACTTTCATCGCAGGCCGTACGCCTTCATCTTCTTCTGCAGTGCCGCCCTGGAAAGCCCCAGCGCCTGCGCCGTGCGTGACACGTTGCTCTGATGCTGAAGCAGCGCCTCGGCGATGTGACGAGCCTCGAACGCCGCGCGCGCCTTGCGCAAGGGTTCGGAAGCTCTCTTGGCCGACTCGATGCGTTCGGGGTCCGGAGGCGGTTGAATTGCCGGGCGGGCAGCGGTGGGCTGGGAGGGGGCTGCGGGTGGAGCACTTTGCGCAGCGAAAAGCTCACCAAGCGCAAGCGTAAGTTGGTTGGGACTAATAGCATCACCCTCACGGGCAATCGCAACCGCGCGCTCGATCTCGTTGCGCAGCTCGCGCACATTGCCCGGCCAGTCATAGCGCGTGAGGATCTCAATCGTTTCCGGCGCGAAACCCTCGATCCGCTTGTGGTGGCGCTCGGCTGCGGCGCCAAGGAAATGCATCGCCAGGGGCGTAATATCCTCACGCCGTTGGCGCAACGGCGGCAGCTTGATGGGGAAAACTGCCACGCGATAGTACAAGTCCTGGCGAAAATTGCCCCGCTCCACCTCGGCTTTAAGGTCGCGGTTGGTGGCAGAAAGCACTCTGACGTCCACTTTGCGGGGAAAATTGTCTCCAATGGCTACAACTTCCTCTTCTTCCAGCACCCGCAGCAGTTTTGCCTGCATGGTAATCGGCATATCCGAGATTTCATCGAGGAAGATCACTCCGCCATTCGCCGCCCTGAACAAACCGGGGTTGTCGCGGATCGCGCCAGTGAAGGCGCCGCGACGATGGCCGAACAGTTCGCTTTCCAGCAGGGTTTCAGGCAGCGACGCGCAATTGATGGCGACGAAGGGTCCTTCGCTGCGAGCGCTGGCCATATGGATCCCGCGGGCAACCAGTTCCTTGCCGGTGCCGGTCTCGCCTTCAATCAAAACTGGAATCGACGAAGCCGCCGCACTCTCCATCAGGCGGAATACGTCGATCATTCCGGGCGTGGTGCCGATGATCTTGTTAAAGACGTCGGTGCGCGCCAGATCGCGGCGCAGTACCCCGATACGGGTTCGCAAGCTCGCTTCCGAGTCGCGCACCTGCGCGTAAAGGCGGGCATTCTCGATCGCAATGGCGATACTGCCGCCCAGCGCTTCGAAGAACGCCAGGTCGTCCTCGGTGAAAGGTTGCGGGCCGCGGCAGTTGACCGCCTCGATAACGCCCACCTTGCCCTGATGAGTAATCAGCGGCACCGCGAGAAGGTCACGGGTCGTCATCCCGGTGACACGATCGGCGCCGTGATAATGGCGTGGATCGATTTGGGCATCGATCACCCGGATCGCAACGCCTTCCTTGAGGGCGCATCCGGCAACTCCCATTTCAGCGGGAAAGCGAAATTTGAGCAGCCGCTCGACAATCTCCGGATCGACCTGTGCAACGTACGGGAAATAGAATTCGTTGTGCTCCGCGTCCAGCAGCATCACCGAGATTCCCTCGGCGTTTAACACCTCGCGGCATTTGGCGACCACCAGTGGAATCAGTTCAGCCAGCTCAATTCGCGCCGCAAACGCGCAGCCCAGCTCGTACAGCAGAGCGAAGCGCTCGGGCCGGGTGCTGTTGGCGTCGGGGCCGACGGAGACACCCTCGTATTGGGAGCCGGCCTCCGCGACTAGCTGCCGTGGCCTGAAGTTCTTGTCTTCCAAAGCTTCTTCTTCGGCGCGAACAAACTGGTCGACGCGCGCCTGCTCAACTCCCGATCACGAACGCGCAGCTGGTCGTGCCGCTGCCGCCGATGTTAAGCGTGGCGATCTTCCTGGCTGCTTCGACCTGGTAGTCGCCGGCCGCTTCGGTTACCTGCCGGAACGCGTCCAACATCTGGCGCACCCCGGTCGCGCCCACCGGATGACCCGCCCCGATCAGCCCGCCGCTGGGATTAATCGGAAACGCGCCGCCCATTTCGATCACACCTTCTTCCACCGCCTTCCATGACTCGCCCGGCTTGGTGATGCCGAAGTGATCGATCGCCATGTACTCGGAGGTAGTAAAACAGTCGTGGGTTTCGATACCGGAGATCTGCTCCAACGAAACACCGGCGCGCGCAAACGCGTCGAGGATTGCGCGGCGCGTGTGCGGCAAAACGTAAGGGTTGTCGCGGCTCTCGTCCATCTTGGTGTCGAACTCAACTGGCGCCGTGCGATGACCCCATCCCAGGATGCGCGGGATTTTATCCAACGCGACCCGGCTGCGCTTGGCGTACTCGCGCGCGTACTTCTCCGAGGCCAGAAAGATCGCCACCGCTCCGTCGGTCACCTGCGAGCAATCCGAGGCCTTGATACGGCCGCCGATCACCGCGTTGTAGCGGCTTTGGCGCGACGCGTGACTTTCGCTCATGTACCAGTTGCGGGTTTGCGCCAGCGGGTTGCGCCGCGCGTTGGAGTAGTTGACCGCTGCGATATGCGCCAGATGCTCGTCGCGCAGCCCGTAGCGCTTGTCGTATTCATCGCCCAGGCGCCCGAACAGTTTTGGAAAGGGAAACTCGATTCCCTTCGCCTCGCGCTCGTACCATGCCGCGGTGCCCAGGAAGTCGCCGCCGGTGGCCGGATCGACGGTCTTCATCTGCTCCACTCCGATCACCGCGGCCAGGTCGTAGCGGCCGGCTTCGATCTCGGCCGAAGCGGCCAGAATCGCGATCGATCCCGACGCGCACGCCGCCTCATGGCGGCTGGTTGGAATCCCGGAAAGCGCGGGGTCGACGTCGATCACAAAGGCTCCCAGATGACCCTGATGCGCGTATAGCTCGGCGGCGAAGTTGCCCACGTGCGCGGTCTGCACCTCGCGCGGCTCCATACCGGTTGTTTCCAGCGCGCCCAGCATCGCCTCGCGCATCAGCGCCACGATGTGCTTGTTCTCCTTTGACCAGTTGCGGGAGAAATCGGTCTGGGCTCCGCCCAAAATGAAAACCGGTGGCTGGCTCATGGATTATCTCCTCATCCGACGAAGGTGCGGCCAAAGTCCAGCACGCTCCCCGCGTATAACTTTTTATTCTCCGCGGCCGCGCGCTCGACGATCGGCGGAACCTTCAGTTCATAGCGCTTGAGCAGCTCCACGATCGAAGCGGCACCCAACAGATCGACCAACACCGAAGGCGGCGCCCAGTTGAAGCCGTAGCTCATAATCGTGTCGATCGCGCCATTGGTTTCCGCCACTTCACCGACCCGGTTGAGCGCGTAGCTGACGTAACCCAGCACAACGCGGCGAGCCAGGTCGGCCTCCGCGGCGCGCGCCGTCTTCAGCACCGCGAGCGACTCGCGATAGCGCCCGACGCGATGCAGCACCTTCATCTCTTCAACGAAGTCGATCGGTTTGGGCGCGGCCGCTTCGTGGTACTTGCCGCTGCTGGTGTCGAGTATTTCAACGCCTTTTTCGGTGCGGCGATAGAAACCGCCGTGCGCAGGCGTCTTGTCCCCCAAGCGTCCTTGCGCGATACCGTCCTTCATGTAACCCGGCAACTTAAATAGCACATGGGCCTCGTCTCGCGCTCGAGTATACACATTGTTAACAATTGCTTCATGCACGTCCCATCCTACCAGATCGATGGTCGCCAAGGGTGCCATCGCGCGCCCCGTGTGTGGTCCAATCAGGTAGTCCAGGAACACCACGCCATAGTCCGGCACCAGTTGAGCGACTTCGTTCATGGTCTTGAACGCGACCCGGTTGCCGGCAAAGGCCGGCCGGTCTCTGGCTTCGATAAGACGGCGTCCCAGCCGCTTGTTCAGCAACTCGACCACGCGCTCGACGACCGCGGGGTCGGTCTCCGCATGCGGGATGACCTCGGTACCCACGATTACGTGCGGCGGGTTGAAGAGATGGATGCCCAGAAAATGTTGGCGGAAGGATGGACTGCGTCCTTGCGCCATTTCGGCAATCGAAAGCCCCGAGGAAACCGTAGCCACAATGGAATCCGGCGCGCGATATCGATCGATTCGCTCGAAAAAGCTGCGCTTGAGAGCCAGGTCCTCGGCCAGCGCCTCGAACACGATCGCCGCTCCCGACACCGCGCGCTGCAAGTCGGCATCGTACGAGCCCGGTTCAATCTGTTCGGAAATGGCTTCGGCCCGCGCCAGCCCCTGGACCTCCGCGATCGCGTCTATGGCCTTCTCGCGTTCGCGCGCCAACATCACAACATGGTAGCCGCCCGCGGCAAAGAGTTCGGCGGCGCCAACCCCCATCACCCCGTTGGCCCCCAGGATCGCAACCTGTTCGCTGCCGGAATCCGACCTTTTGGGGGTGCTCAGAACGCCTCCCCGCGGCAGGATACCTGTGCTCTCTTGATCATCTCACCTGTTTCCAAATCGGCCCCTTCGAGTGCTGTGCGGAAGGCCAGATTAGCGTTGATCGGGATCGTTTGCCAGCACTTTTTTCCCCGACGCCCGCCTCGGGGATGGGCGGAGGCGCGGAACCGGGTCAGTTCATGATTCCAGCCATCCGCATCGATGCGCCGTCAGCATTTGAAGGGCCGCCTCGGGTCCCCAGCTTCCGGCCGGATAGGTCAAAAGACCGTTGCGCCCGTCGCGTTCCCAGACGTCCAGGATGCTCTGGATGAAGCGCCAGGACCGCTCGACCATCTCGGCCTCCACGAACAGGGTCTGATCGCCGATCATCACCTCGTAGAGCAGCATCTCGTAGGCCTCCGGCGAGCGGGCGTTGAACTCGCGTTCATATTGAAGATCCATGTTCACCGGCCTAATCGACAGGTCCAGTCCCGGCTGCTTGCCGATTACGGAGAGCGAAAAACCCTCATCGGGCTGGATCCTCAGGGTCAATACGTTGGCCGGAAGCCGATGGTGCTCGGCAAACAGGATCGCCGGCAGATGCTTGAAATAGATGGCGATGGAACTGGCGCGGCGCGGGAGCGCTTTGCCCGTGCGCAGATAGAACGGCACTCCGGACCAGCGCCAGTTATTCACGAAAACTTTAAGTGCCACATAAGTTTCCGTGGCGGAGTTGGGAGCGATGCCCTGCTCGCGCAAATAATCCGGCAGCACTTTGCCATCGAGTTGACCGGTGGTGTATTGCGCGCGCACGACCTGGCGGTGGACCTCCTCGGGGCTGAGCGGCTTGATTGCGCGCAGCACGTTAAGCTTTGCCTCCCGCACGGCGTCGGCTGCCAGGCTGACCGGCGGCTCCATCGCAGTGAGACTTAAAAGTTGGAAGATGTGATTCTGGACCATGTCGCGCAGCGCGCCGGCATGATCGTAATAGGACGCACGCGTGCCCACTCCCTCCTGTTCGGACACGGTAATCTGGACGTGGTCGATATGGTGGCTGTTCCACACCTGTTCGAAGACGCTGTTGCCGAAGCGCAGCACCATGAAGTTGCGCACGGTTTCCTTGCCCAGGTAGTGATCGATTCGAAAGATCTGACTTTCGTCCAGGTACTTGTGCAAGCCGCTGTTGATCGCCATCGCGCTGGGCAAATCAACTCCGATCGGTTTTTCGATCACCACCCGGCTGAAACCGCGTCCCTGCGGCGGCGCAATCAGGCCCGCGTCGTGCAGACGCTGCACCCACTCGAGAATCGATTCGGGTGGAATCGCCAGGTAGAAGATGCGGTTGGGGGGCAGCCCTCCCGCCGACTCGAACTGCTCCAGGCGGCTCTTCAGCCGGACAAAGCTTTCGGGGCTTTCGATACCGGAGAGGTAGTCCAGCCGCGCCGCAAACCGATCCCAGCACGGCTCCTGAACCGGCGCGTTGGAGAAGCGCTGTATTGCTTCCCGCGCCTGCTTACGAAACTGATCGATGGGTATGGGACGGCGAGCGCAGCCCAGGATCATCGCTTCGTCGGCCAACATCCGCTCACCGCACGCGTCCAGGCTATAGAGCGCCGGAATCAATTTGCGCATCGCAAGGTCCCCGGACGCGCCGAAGATCACCACCGTGCATGTAGGCACCTTTTCCGCGCCGGCCAGGCGTACGATTTGGTCCATGACGAAAGCTCCTTTGCAACCAGATTACCGCTATCCAAAAACATACGCACGCGCCAAAATCGCGCGCCTTCAGGGGCGGACCTTTTCATCAAGGCAGAAGCTTCTCGATGACGGCCGGCGCCAGCCACGCACATTGTGTTTGAGCCTGCGGAAAGGAATGAACTAAGATGCAGGAATCGACCGGCAAATCGATCGACAAGTGCGCGCGCAACGCTAACCACGGGAGTTTTTGACATGGCTTACGAACTGCTGATCAAGAACGGAACCATAGTCGACGGGACGGGCGCGCCGCGCTTTCAGGCCGACCTCGCCATCGCGTCCGGCCGCATCGCGCAAATCGGCAAGATCAAGGAAGGCGCTCAGCGCACTGTGGACGCGGCAGGCTTGGTCGTTGCGCCGGGGTTCTTCGATCCGCATACCCATTACGACGCGCAGATGTGTTGGGACCCCCTGATTACGTGTTCGTCGTGGCATGGCGTGACCAGTATCGTGATGGGCAACTGCGGCGTCGGTATTGCACCCTGCCGCCCCAAGGACCGCGAGGTCGCCACCTGGGATTTGGTCAACGTGGAGGGCATTCCTTTCGACGTCCTGAACCGTGGAATCACCTGGGACTGGCAGACCTTCCCCGAATTCATGGACGCGGCGGCGCGGCGCCACAGCGCGCTCAACCTGGGCTTCCTGGCGCCGCTGACTCCGTTCCGCCACATGGTCATGGGCGAAGAGTCGATGGAACGCGCGGCGCGTCCGCAGGAACGCGCAGAAATTAAAGCATTGCTTAAGGAAGCGGTGGACGCCGGGGCGCTGGGATTTTCCTTGACCCGCGTCCGCCAGCATATTGGCTACCAGGGACGTCCGCTCGCCTGCCGCCTGGCTGACCGCGATGAGTTGGGCGCGTATGCCAACGCGCTTAAGGAGTTGGGTAAGGGCACGATCGAAATCGCGCTCAACCAGGACCTCTCGCTGGTGACCGAGGAAGAGGCGGAACTGCTCGACTTCATGCTCACCCAAAGCGCGCGGCCGGTTACATGGCTCGGTCTGGCGCCCACGTCGGGCAGAGGCAATGCATTCGTCGAGACGCTGAACCAGATGGCGCCATATATGGCGCGCGGCGGGATACCCCAGGTAATCGGGTATCCCTCCGAGCCGCAGTTCAGCATGCGCAATCCGTTCCTACTGGCCAGCATCGAATCGTGGCAGCAGGTGTTCAACAAGCCGCCCGAGGTGCAAAAGCAGATTTACCGCGATCCCGCCTTCCGCAACGCGTTTCGCGAGGCGCTCAGGACGCCGCAGATCTTCGCCGGCAGATTCGACCGCGTGCGGATCGATGAAGTGGGCGATGCGGCGCTTAAGCGGATGGAGGGCAAAATGGTGGCCGAGATCGCGCAGGAGCGCGGCGCCGATGCGCTCGACACCTTCCTGGATTTGGCGATCGAGGACGACCTGCGGATTCGATACGCGGTGGCCAACCGCGGCGAAGATCGGCTCGGGGCGCTAATCCGGGATCCGCGCACCCTGGTCGGACAAGCCGACGGCGGCGCGCACGTGGATATGATTTGCATGGCGGGTTATCCGACTCACATGATCGGGACCTGGGTGCGCGAGAAGGAGTTGCTAACGCTGGAAGAGGGAGTGCGCCGGCTTACCTCGCAACCCGCGGACCTCTTTGGATTCCCCGAGCGCGGACGGCTGGCGGCGGGCGTCGCGGCTGATATCACCATCTTCGACTATGACAACGTCGGATGCGCCAAGCGCCCCGAATCGCGCCACGACCTGCCGGGCGGCGGCCTGCGGCTGGTGACCACCTCGCGCGGCGTGGAGTACACGATCGTCAACGGCGAGGTGCTCTACCAGCACGGCCAGCATACGGGCGCGTTACCGGGACAGGTTCTGCGCTCGCGCAAATTGAATTCGTGATCCGGATCGACAACCTGGGATGGGGCGCTCAATTTTCGCGTCCCAGTTGCAGGGCTCTAAGGAGATTGTGAATTTCTCAAACGCGGCCCAGCGTTGACGCGGGCGAGCATGTCCGGAACCTTCAGAGCGGACTCCGGGGAGCGGGACCGCCTAATCCGGCCGGCGCTTGCGGTTAGCGCGATCTACAATCTCGGCGCTGCCCTCCTGTTCGCCTTTCCCTCATCGGCGCCTGGCCGCCTCGCCGGTCTGCCGACCGGGGCGCCAGAGTTGTACCGGATGATGATGGCGTTCTTCGTCGTTTTGTTCGCGGGTGCATACGCCTGGCTGGCCCGGCAACGTGAAATCGATCGGCCGCTGGTCGCGTTTGCCGCAATCGGCAAGACCGGCGCATTTGGAATTATCCTGGCGTTATGGTTGGCGGGCTTCAGTCCCGGGCGCGGTGTCATTGCCGCTGCCGGTGATCCGATCCTGGCCGGGATCTTTGCGTGGTGGCTCTTCGGCGAGCGGCAACCTGCTCCAATCGCCCGCTCCGCTGCGATGCGCTGAGCCCTTCGCCCCGCATCGCGAAAACCGGCCTCAGATTCTGAGCCCGCACTGGAGGCTTCATGACTGAACTGCAGACCCTGAGCATGCCGTTGGAGCAAGCGATGTGCACGCAGCGCGCTATCCGGCGGCTCAAGCCCGACCCGGTGGACGACGCTCTCATCGTTCATTTGATAGAGCTCGCGCTGAAGGCGCCGACCGGGTCCAACGCGCAAAACTGGGAATTCGTCGTCGTCAAAGACCCCACGGTCAAGGCGCGGCTGGGCCGGCTTAATCGCCGCGCGTGGAATGTGTACGGAGGCATCGGGCGGCGGATGGCGAATCGCGCCGGCGATCAGGCGATGTTACGAATCATCAACGCCGTGCAGTGGCAGGCAGATCATTTTGAGCAGATCCCGGTGCTGGTCGTCGCCTGCCTCAAGGGCTTCATTCCGCCCTGGCCTCCCGTCGCCACCATCAGCATGTATGGATCGATCTTCCCCTCGGTGCAGAACCTGCTTTTGGCTGCGCGCGCCGCGGGCTTGGGCGCCGCGCTCATCACCCTGCCGCTGTGGAGCCGCTTTTTGGCGCGCCGCGCGCTGGGCTTACCCTGGAACGTCGCCCCGTGCGCGGTCGTGCCGCTGGGCTGGCCGATAGGACGCTACGGACCAACCCACCGGCGCGCGGTTGGCGAGGTGGTATCGTTGGACCGCTATGGCAACCGCGCGTTCATCGGGATGCCCGCGGTTTGAACAGCAGCATTGAGGAAAGGCAGACTCGCGGACCAAAAACGCCCGATATTCGATTGGCGGGCGGCTCCACCGATGGCATCGCTTATGCGTAAGCGGTCGGAGGCTATTTATCAATAGGCTCGTAAAACGGCTCCATTGCGCAGCACAAGGGAGGATCGCTGATGGCTATCTATCTCAGCATGCAGAGGGTGCGCTTCTCCAGCCAGGACGGCTACGAGAAGTTCAAGCTGGTTTTCAAGGACGTGCGCAACCATCTGCGCAAGCTGCCCGGCTTCATGCATCTGACCTGGTGGATACATCCGGACGACCCCACCTGGTACAACGAGGTCAGCTTCTGGACGAGCAAGCAGGCGCTCGACGACTGGCATATGGCGACCTATCACAAGAACGCCAAGACCTGGGCGGCGCAGTCCGGCGCGATCATGGAAGACATCATCACCAACTTCGAACTGGCCGGAACCAGGCTGCTGCGCATCTGCCCGACCTGCGCTGAGTTCCAGGACAAACCTTACGACTTGAAAAAGGAGCAGTCGGTGCTGGCTGAACCCTGCCCGAAGTGCGGCTTCAACTTTCCTCGCCTGGAGACTCAGCCGACCAGTTTCGCCGTGTTCAAAGACGTCGAGTGACGGTGGCGCGGCCGCACGGCGGCCCGCGCACTTGCGGCTAATTACTCCGGTTTGGTCGCTCTGCGCCTTGGGAGAGCGTGTTTTGAACCAGCGCCGACAGCGCGGGTATGCATCTTGCTGCATCTCACGATGTATTCCGGTTAGCTCCGCTAGAGCAGCGAAATGGGCGGAGAAAACTAAATATGCAACGCATTACCATATCCTCATATCTGGCAGCAGCGGTAATTTGTTCCGGTTGCGCTGCCTTGTCGTGGTTCCAATCATCCACCGGACCGTCCCGCGCGCTGCCTGATTCATGGAGAATCTACGATGGCACAACAAAACACGCTTGCATCGATAACTGAAATTCGGGAACGCGCACGCAAACATCTGGAAATGGGTGCGGTGACCGATGAGTACAAGGCGGACCGGACCGAGGTCATCAAAATCCTGAACGAACTCCTTGCAACCGAGTTGATGTGCGTCCTGCGCTATAAGAGCCATTATTACAACGTCAGTGGAATCCACTCGGACGCGGTGAAACCCGAATTCCTGCAGCATGCCCAGGAGGCGCAACAGCACGTCGATTTGCTGGCGCAGAGAATCGTCGAACTCAACGGCGCTCCTGACTTTAATCCTGCTGGACTAGCGCAGCGCAGCCGCTCCGAGTTTTGTCAGCCCAAGGGTCTGGTTGATATGATCCGCGACGATCTGATCGCGGAGCGTATCGCGGTCGAGTCGTACTCCGAGGTTGCGCGATGGCTGGGCCTGGACGATCCAACCACGCGCAAAATATTGCTCGACATACTCGCGGTCGAGGAAGAACATGCGATGGATATGAAGAGGCTTATCGCTCAGCTCCTCCAGCGTTAGAACCTCATTCCAAGTCTCTCTGGAAAAGGGATCTTCTGCTCCTTCCTTCCGCATTCAGTTGCGGGCGAGGGGAGGGTGACCGGACGTATTTCACGTACCCGCGCCATCTTCACCTCGCCCGTTTCAAAGCCCACCCTTGAAAGATTAGCGGAAGAATTTTGTAAGCATTGCCGCGCAAAAGCGGGGGCGCGGTCGAAAATGAGCGCGCTACTGTGGTGGCGCGTCCAATGGCCGCACTTTTTCACGCTGTTCCATCCGAACTCACCTTATTGTGCCATTGATTGTTACGCCTTTCCCGACGAGCGATTGACCTCCAATCGTAATCAAAAAAGGAAAGGTGAAACAGGATGAGAATCTCGCTAGGCAAACGCAACGCTCGATGGAGCACGGCGCCGGTAGCGGCGCTGGTCCTGGCCGCCGCGATCGTCGCGCCGATTTCGGCCCGGGCCCAATCCCAGTACATCGCGGGCTCAACTTTCAACGGATCAGGTGCAGTCGCTGCTGCGGATGCGCAGGCCCAGCAAGCGGCCGTCGTTCAATATTGGACTCCCGAACGCTTGCTTAGTGCCAAGCCGCTGGACCTGCATCCGGTGGTTGGCAGCAACGGGTTTCCGATCGCACCGGCGGGCACGCAGACCAAGGGACCGTCTGCCGGCGGCGGCGGGGCCAAGCCTTCGGTCACTCTGCCCGCGTCTGAAAGCAAGGTCCTGATCCCGCAACAAATGCTGGCACAGGCGCAGGCAATGGCCGCGGCGAGTGAGGATATGGAAAGCGTGCCGTCAGCGACCAGCAGCTTCGGCGCCCACTTCACCACCAGCCGGGTCTTCCCCGATACCAACACCCTGGCGTATCCGACGCGTACCGCCGGCAAGCTGTTCTTCACCGAACAGGGAGTAGGAAATTTCGTCTGTTCAGCGTCGGTGCTGCGGCCGCGAATCGTGGTCACCGCCGGCCATTGCGTGACCAAGCCCAGTCCCAATCCGGCACTGCGGCATTTTTTCACCAACTGGCTGTTCGTCCCCGCCTACAATAACGGCTCCGCGCCCTTCGGTACCTGGACGCCCAGTGGCGAGTGGATCACCAACACCTGGTACTTTTCCGACGGGTCAGTCCCCAACGCCCAGGATGTGGGTATCCTGATTATCGCCGACCATCGCAGCGCGCTGGGCGCGCCGATCAAGATCGGCAATGTAACCGGATGGCTTGGATGGGAGATCAACGTGCTGAGCAATGACAACGTCACGATGCTCGGCTATCCATGCAACCTGGATAGCTGCCTCAAGATGCAGTACACCGGCGCGCAAGCCTTCGAATCGGGCGGCAACAACACCACGATTTACGGCTCGGCGATGCGTGGTGGCGCCAGCGGCGGCCCCTGGATCCAGGACTTCGGCGTGCAGCCGGCCGGCGCACCGCCGGTGGCCTTCGGCGGCAACATCCTGGTCGGAGTCACTTCCTACGGACCGATTTCGACCGTGCCCGAGTACCTCGGCGCGTCGAACCTGGACTCCCGCTTCCAGAGCCTGCTCAGCGCCGCCTGCGGTGCCGCGACCAGCGGAAACTGCTGATGGCAGACGGTCTGACTTGATTGGTTGAGCGGCTGGCCGGCGGGTGGCGAACCCGCCGGCCAGCGCTATTTTTTGCACGCGGCCTCTGGCCGCGCTGCAGCCTTTTAGAGAAGATTCAAAACAATGGACAGCTTGTTGCGCAGACGAAGCTCCGGCGCGGCGTTTGCGGTTGTGCTGGCTATCTTGTTCGCGGCAACGCCAATCTCCTGCCGGGCGCAATCATCTCCGTCTCCCGCCGGATCCACCTACAGCGACGGCGATCAGTCCGGCGCTGGCCAATACTGGACGCCCGAGCGGATGCGTAAGGCCAAGCCGATGGAACTCCATCCGAAGACCGACGTCCCATCTCCCGCTTCAACGGTTTCTCCCGGTCCAAACCGCTACGCGACTCCCACCGGCGGCGGCGGTTCACCACCTTTGTCCGGAACGGTTCCGAACGGCGGCCCCGCAACACAACCCCCCGCGGATTAGGTGGCCTCTCCATGCTCATCCGATCTTGGGGAAAAAACAGAAAACTTATTACTCGGTGTTGCTAACGCCGCTTCCACTGAGGCCGTACACCATCGCGGTCTTGGTCGAGCCCAGCTTGATCCAGTCGGCGCAGTCGATCTGAACCTGCTTGTAAAAGTCCTCCGAGACCTGAACCGCGGCCTTGGGCACTTCCTCGAGTTCCTCGAACTTGCATTGGAATGCGAACTCGCCCGCCAGCGGCTTCTCAAGCGCCCTGCTTCGCCATATCGCGATCGTCGTCTTGCCCTTGAAGTGATGGCCGAAGTGAATGAAGCCTACCGTATTTTGCACTTCTTCGACCGCCACGTTGTTGACCAACGCCATCCTGGTCGCGGGGCTGATATCTATTTGCCGCAACGTTGGAAATACCCGCGTGATGTTCTCGATTCCCTGATCGAGTTCGATTTTTGGCGACGTAAGGACGCATCCATGCGAGTACATGCTGCGAATTCCACCCAGGCGGTCGCGTTCCAGCAGCAGCTCTTCCTTGAATTTTATTTCGTCATGTCCTCCCAGCATCGGGCGCACGTCCACGGCGGCGGCCTTGTTCAGGTCGGGGTCCCGATACTTAAACGTCAGCTCGTGGTCGGCGCGCGGCCATCCCCGATCGTAGAAGGTGCGCTTTCGCAGGATGAAGTGATTGTTGTAGAGGTGGAAACCGGTCGTATCGTAAAACAACACCTCCCGTGTCTGGCTGTCGAAAGCGTTGTGATCGATCTCCACTTTGAGCTTGAAGCGCGTCAGCGTTTTGGATACTTCCTCCCAGAATTCAAGAAAGGCATGCTTGGTGGTGAAGCGATCGGGCCGCAGCAGGATCTTGTACTCACGGTAATGAACCACGTCCTTGGGCAGATGCCGTGTCTCCGCATAACGGCTGATATGCTTATCCATGATGCCAATTGAATCATAATCGGGCTGATTGCGCAAAAAACGTGCTGCTTAAGGCTGGCGTTCAGCCGCACATCCTGTGTGAACCTTAAGAGTGCCGCGGCAAGGAGAAGCAGGGGTCTTGGCTATATGACGCAACCGTAATTGTTCGGAGCCCTGCGGCGGCGTCCCTTGCGGCCGGTTGCGGAGAAAGTTTCAGCTCACTAATGGATGATCTTGAACGGCTGTACGAACTTGGTCAGCGCAGCGGAAGTTTGTCGGAGCGGCGCCGCGCGCGGGTGGGCGGGTTGACGCGCGACGCCGCTGTATTCGCAATGCGACCAAACGCGCCCGTCTATTTCATGATGCGCGCCAGGCTGCTCGGACTGGTCATCGACTCGGCGTCCCTGTATTCACCCGGCACCTCATCGTCGATGGTAGGCAGTTCGTCGGTGCCCGCGGTGATATGACCGTTTTGCCAGTCCAATTGAGACGACGCCGCGATTCCATCGAGCGCGCTTAGGGTTGCCTCGCCGTGAATTTTGAGCGGCGCGTATTTCTCCCAAAGCATCTTCCAGAGCTTCTGGTTATTATCCCAGTTTTCCGCAGTAAAAATGTTCATGGTCTCGCGGTCAAAGTAGAACATCCGATGCGAAAAGCAGTAGCTGCCGAGCGCCGGCAGCCATTCCAGGTTAATGACATCGGTGTTGTGCAGTTCCCAATGTCCGGTCCCGGCCTTGGGCCAATCCGGGAAATCGCCGGCGCTTGAGTCAGCAATACCGACATAGGAGTGCGGGTCGTAGGCCTTGGCCGGATCCTGGACGTTTACCAGCAACTTCTTGGTGCCGATGAGGGTCGTCTTGTAGTTGGGCGGGTTCCATACGTTGTCGTCGTTGACGGCGTCGGAACCGTTAATCGGGGCGCAGCGGGCTGCGGAGGAAAGGCGCAGCGATCGGCGCAGCGAGGGAAGAAAGACGTAGTTATTGGGAACTACCGCCGGATCGTCGGGCTGAATTTGCAGCGCGGTGGTGTATTTAGACTGCTCCGGGGTCAGCACGACGAAACGGGCCGCGTAGAAAAACCCTTTGCCATAGGACAAGTTCACGGGCATCCCGGGCTCGCTCAAGTGCGAAACCTCGTAAAAACTAACGTCGGCGTTGTTGCTGGTCTTGTTGCCGAAGCGGTCGATCAACCAGCCGGTGGTATTGTAATGGATTACGAAGGGCCGGTAAGGACACCATACATCATAGACGCCCTCAATGCCCTGGTTGGGTCCGCTGGGATGCGGAAATGGCGGTCCAGCGACCCATCCCTTCATTATCCAGCCGCCATTGGCGTCCTTCGTGAGCTTGACCTGGCTTCCGTACTTTTCGCCATCCTCCCGCCATTGGCGCGGCAGGGGATAGTTTTGCGTTGCCTCGACATCAACCGTGTACTCGGGCCCGGATCCCACCTTGAAATGGAAATTGCCCGCGTATGCAGCCTGCATCCAGTAAGGCATGAACTTACGATACTGTTTCCAATTCTGTAAGGTGATTTTGGTTCCGGGCGGTATCGTGTCCGGAGAACTCGCGTCGGCCAATTGTTTGTAGTAATCGGCGCTCCATCGATCGTCAGGCATCTGCGCCGATGCTGCTGAGGCCCATACTGCGAGTCCAAGAAGGGCCAAAGCTGATACAAGACCCCATGTCCGCGGAACAAACGCCTTCGTCATAGCACTATCCCCTGTTCCCGCCCTGTCGGCGGAGTGCTGAATGCGCGATTTCCCGGTGCGCACCGCTAGGCTGCGAACTGAACGGGCATCCTAATCTTAGTACACCTTAAATTGCAACCGAAAACAGTTCTCTCGCGGCGTTGCGTGGCATGACGATTGAATCCTGCCTTTTAACCGGCGAGGTTTGCTGTCCAAACCGGCATGTGTTAGACGCCGTAAACGGAATCTGGGGAGATCCTACGCATCAGCTAATTCCGAGAATTCTGGGGGAACAACCATGAGACTTAAGGACAAAGTTGCGATCGTGACCGGCGCCGCGCAGGGGATCGGTCGCGAATACTCGCTGCGTTTCGCGCAGGAAGGGGCTGCGGTCGGTGTCGTCGATCTGCGCTACGAGCAGACCAAGATGGTCGAACAGGAGATTGTCGATCGGGGCGGCAAGTCGCTGGCGATGCGGGTTGACGTGACCAGCGAGCAGGAACTCAACGCGATGGCCAAACAGGTGTTCGACCGCTTCGGCCGTATCGACATCCTGGTCAACAATGCCGCCATTTACTACGACCTCGAGCTGGGCAATTCGAGTATCGAGTATGGCCGCAAGGTCATGGACGTAAACGTGTTTGGCGTGATGCTGGCGAGCTGGGCCGTGTTTCCCTACATGAAGCGCCAGCGCAGCGGATCGATCATCAATATCTCCTCGATCGCGGCCTATCCCGGCTCAGTCGGAAACGTGATGCTCGGCCATATGCCCGACATCGAAAAGCCGACCGCCGATTACTACGGTATTTCCAAGGTCGCGGTCATTCACCTGACCCAGTCGATGGCGCTGAGCTTCGGGCGCTACAATATCCGGGTCAATGCGATCGCTCCGGGTGTAACGATGTCTGAGGCCACCAAAAAGGTGGTGCCCGAACCCTTTGTCCAGGCATTGACCAGCGGCAGTGCGCTGGGCCGCCCGCTGGAACCCGCGCAGCTCACGGGCACCGCGCTTTACCTGGCCTCCGACGACAGCGCGATGATGACCGGACAGGTGCTGGTGGTCGATTCGGGCCGTAAGATTTGACGCAGGGCGGGCAGGGGACGCCCGCCCCACGAACAACGCGGCCGTTGTATCTAAGAGCGCTCAGGCCGCGGAGTAGCAGGCGCCAGACCCGGCATCTCCTGCTCAGCTTCCTCCGCACCCAACCATCGGTAGAAAAAGCCCGCGAACGCGGCGCCGATAATCGGCGCCACCCAGAACAGCCAAAGCTGCCCCAGCGCCCATCCGCCGACAAAAATCGCGGGACCGGTACTGCGCGCGGGATTCACCGAAGTGTTGGTGACCGGGATGCTGATCAGATGAATCAGCGTCAGCACCAGGCCGATAGGAATGGGCGCAAACCCGGCCGGTACCCGCTTGTCGAGCGAGCCCAGGATTACGAACAGAAACATGAAAGTCATTACCAGCTCGCACACCAGCGCCGAGCTGAGCGGGTATCCGCCCGGAGAGTGTTCACCGTAGCCGTTGGCGGCGAATCCGGCGCTTAGGGTGAATCCGTCCTTGCCGCTGGCAATGACGTACAGAACTCCGGCCGCCACGATCGCGCCGACCACCTGTGCGATGATGTAAGGGATAACTTCGGCGGCTTCGAAACGCTTGCCCGCCCACAATCCGACCGTCACGGCGGGGTTGATGTGGCATCCCGAGATCCCGCCAATCGCGTATGCCATGGTCAGAAGTGTCAGACCGAAAGCGAGAGCAACCCCGGCAAATCCGATCCCGAGATGGGGAAAGCCCGCCGCCAGCACCGCACTGCCGCATCCGCCGAGCACCAGCCAGAACGTACCGATAAACTCCGCGACCAACCGTCTTTGCAAGCTTACCATCGATCTCCTCCTTTGCCGTTAACGCTGTCCGCACGCATGTAAACCTAGTAGTGCACAATCAGCTTGAGAACAATGGATCACTCGATCTTTTTAGTCTTCTACTTGCTTCTTTCTATTACGGTTCGATTCATCAGTGACTATTAGGCGCGCAGGCGTAACTCAACTCTGGCAGGCCGATGATTCTTAAACTCGGGGATAACATATTTTCCCATCAATTCAATCGTCTGTATTATCTTTTCATGCGGAATTTTTAGCGGATTCGTCAAACATATCAGTGTATCGCAACCGGCGGCTTCGTAGCGCTTGCAGGTCTGGGTCACCTGATCGGGATCGCCGGCCAGCACCGCGCCGCTGTCCTTGAGGTAACTGAAGGGTACGTTGTCCAGCACGCCCTCGCGGCTGCGGGCGAGAATGTCGCGGGTGTAGTCGTAGGTGCCCAAGTCGGCTTTCTTTTCCTCCTGCCATTGCGCGACACTGGCGACCAGCTTGGAGGAATACGACGGGTACCATTCGAAGGATTCTCGGGCGACCGCGTACGACTCCTCTTTGGTCGGCGCGCAGTTGACCATCGTAAGGCCGCACGCCTGGTCGTTGAGGAACTTGCCCAGCGGTTTGGTGCATCGCGCCTGCGCCTTGCGGTAGATCGCGATGTGCTCGGCGAGTTGTTCGGGTGGCAGACCGACGGTGAACGAAAACAGTCCCACGCCCAATTCGCCGACCACTTGATGGCCCGACATACTGGTGGTGGCGGCAAAGATCGGCGGATGCGGCAACTGCATCGGCTTGGGGATGACGGGGCGCGGCGGCGACTGCCAATATTTCCCCTTCATCGCATATTCTTCGTTGGTCCAGGCGCCGACCACGTGCTCGATCGCCTCTTGCCACATCCCGCGCGTATCCGCCGGGTCGATACCGAAGCCTTCCAGTTCAGTGCGCGTTGCCGAGCGTCCGGTGCCGAAGTCAACCCGCCCGCCGCTGATCAGATCCAGCACCGCAGCCGATTCCGCCGAGCGAAGGGGATGGTTGTAAGGCTTGGGCATCAGGCGAACGCCGTAGCCGATACGCAGATTCTTGGTGCGCGCGGCGACGGCTCCGTAGAGCACTTCCGGATTTGAGCAATGGGAAAAGCGCTTGAGGAAGTGGTGCTCGACGGTCATGAAACTGTGAAAGCCCACCGTGTCGGCGAGCACCGCCTGCTCCAGCGCGTTTTGGTAGGCGCGGTATTCAGCGAGCGGATCGGTTGCATCGACTGGAATCTCGTAGAAGAGACAGAACTTCATCGGTTCACCTTTCCCTTCGCCGTGCGCGGCGATAGCAGTTTTGGACGCGGCTCAGACTAGCCGGTCGCAGCATCGAGCAACAAGTGTCACGATCGCTGCGTTATGGGCACCCGGGCGCCGCCTGGGAGAACGCTGCGTTCCGCAACAGCGGTCTCAGACCCGACAGAATGAATGGTGTCTTTTCGGATATCGAACCAATTTCAAGATTCCAGACCTCTAAAACGGCCTGCGACCGATAGTTATTGAACGCGCCGATGAGATAATCTTATCAACCAACGATTTGATTCGGTTTTGCGTTTGCTATTATTCACTAGCCACCAGCGTAACGGAATATTGACAATACATCCCGGCGGAAACCGCATGAGTATAAAGCCTTTCGTTCTGCTAATGCTGCTGCTGTTCTTCCCGGTCGCGGCTTTAGGTTCAGACAAGGCCGCCTGGATGGGACCCGGAATAACCTGGTGCGCGGATTTTGCCAAAGCATGCGCTGGAGATCCCGCCAACGCCGAGAATCTGTTTTTTTCCTGGGCGTTGGGTTTCATGTCGGGCCTCAACACTGAACTGCTGCAGCATGGCGAGACCGACCTGAAAGAGTTGCCGCAAGAAACCCAAAAAAAGTTCCTGCGATCATATTGCGAGGCGCATCCCCGCGCGTCGTACCTGGAAGCGGTATTCAACCTGTACAACCGAATGCGGCACGACCAGGGGCTTCCGAACTATCTCAAGACCTGGCACGAACCACCCAAAGGCCGCTAGTCTGGATGCGCCGATTGCGGCTGCTTGATGAACTCGGGCATCACCTGGGTCGCGAAAAGTCTGGTCGCTTCCGCATTGGGGAGCGAGACCATGTAATAGGTCATGCCGAACTCTTCGATCCGTGAATGTAGTTCGCGCTTGATCTCTGCTGGAGTTCCCAACAGTAGGCCGGGTGATTCGCGCGCCTCATCGATCTTGGCAAAACCGTTGCGCTGCGCGATCTTTGCGCCGGTCGCGTCGGCTTCGCTCTTATCGCCTGCAATAAAGACAAATGGAAACCCCGAGATTTCAATTGAATCCGGGTCGCGTCCGGCGGAGCGCGCGAACTCGCGCAGCATCTCCAGACGGCGCCGGAGTTTAGCCTTGTCGAACCTGCCGCCACGATTGGCGGCTGGCGCGGACGAGACCAGGTTTACGATGTCCGCCTCGCGAGCTGCGATTTCCAGGACTTTCCTGCCAGCGCCGCCAATCATTATCGGCGGATGCGGCTTCTGGAGCGGTTTGGGAAAGTTGTAGGCCTTGTCGATCGTGTAGTATCGGCCGCGGTAGCTCGGCTCCTCTTGGGTCCACATCGCCTTCAGCACACAGATCGCCTCGGCCAGGCGCTCGATGCGCTCACTGTCGGAGCCAGAACCGTAGCCGTAAGCCGTAAACTCGTCGTTGAACCATCCGGATCCCAAACCAGCGATCAGCCGCCCGCCGCTGATCTGATCGATAGTGGAGGTCATTTTGGCGAGCAGCGCCGGGCTTCGAAAGGGTACTACGGCAACCAGCGGCGCGAGGCGGACCCGCTGGGTGGTGGCGGCGACCGCGCTCAGCGTCATGAAACATTCCAGATGCGGGACCTGCGGACCCCAGGAAAGATGCGGCACGCGCACGAACAGATGGTCGCCCACTGAGACCGAATAGAAGCCAAGTTCTTCGGCCAGAGTGGCGTATTCCCTGACCCGCTCCAAGCTGGTCATGGGCAAGGTCAGGTTGAACTTTATTTCGCGCATCAGCGCGTCAACGAAAGCTATGCGTCAGGTCCGAGGACAGGGCTCTTGAACTCGCAGTAGGTGTGGCACAAGACCTTGTCCACGATATATTGGCTGCACTCAGGATTGAACCAGCGATCGACCAGCCCCCAGTGGAACGGATGATCCATGTATGGACCCGTCAGTCCCTCGAGGTTTTCGTATTCCTGTTCCCAGACGAGGCTCCACTGGCGCAGCCCGCTGGCTTCGGAAGCGTGGCTCAAGCCCCAGTTTTTTATAGACGAGATGTACTTCGGCATCCCGGACAATTCCTTTTCGAATTGTGCCGCAGACTGCGAACTGGTGCCTGGCCTCAGAGTCATGATCAAGGTGCGATACACGCCGCGCGCCAGCTTGACCGGCCGCTCGCCGCTCAGCTCGCCCTTGTAGGCAACGCTCTCATAGCGCTTCAGGGTCTTGCCTTCGAACAGCGGGTTGACCTTCTCCCGCCAATGGGGCTGGGCCAGGCAGGCGCGGTACGCGGCCTCGTCGGCGAACTGCAGGTGCCAGATATAGTCGCCGCCGTTTAGCACTCCGGGCAGCGTCGGCTCCAGCATCGAGCGCTTCACCATCGGGCTTTGAGCGGTGGCGTCGCGCAGTTTTTGCGTTGCCGCCTGGCGCTCGGGTGCCGGACAGTCGGCGGGAAAATAGAGCAATCGGGTTAGCTTAAACATTGGTCAGGCTCGCTATGTCGGATGGGTTGCTAAGAAAAAACCGCTCGCGCGCAACAATCATCGGCGCCGCGTCCTTCCACCACCAATCATCCAGTGCGTTGCCGCGCCGGCCGCCTATCAATGATCCCCAGACCCCCTTGGCCCCGCCTTTCACCGACCACACGAAGAAGATCGTATTCGAGCCGTCCTCCAGCCACACCGGCGGCGCGACCCAGGTATGATCCAGGGTCATGCCGCGCTCCTTCGCGTCGGCGGCGTAACGTTGCATGTAGCTATCGAGAAAAGCGCGGCCCATCCCGGGCTTGGGCGTTATCTGATCGACAACGTAAACAGTTTCGCCGGACACCTAAGTCACTTCCTAACCGGGCCAATGGCCCGCCAAACTTTTATCGCCGAGTCCCCGCCGATTGAATGCGCCGACCAAGCGGCGCCCCAAGCAACCGCAACTTTAGTTTAACAGCCATGCCCATACCACGTGCCGCCGACGCCCGGCAAGCTCGGAACCACAGGCCCGCGCGTGCGTTTCGGGCCGCGCTGCGCTATGAGATTTGGTCGCACCCCGGCCGAGGACCCATCCATGAAGTGGCCATCCGGCTTTGAGCCCGAACGATCCTCAGTGCACGCGCGCAATGAAATAGTTATCGGCGCGCCCGCCGAGCGCGTCTGGCGCTGGCTCATCCGCGCGACGTTATGGCCTGCATGGTACAGCAACAGCAGGCGCGTGACGTTCATCGGCGGGACGCCGCCGGACCTCGCGCCCGGCGCCGAATTTCAGTGGAGCACCTTCAACGCGACCATCCGCAGTCGGGTGATCGTGTTCGAGCCGCCGCATGAACTGGGATGGGACGCGCGCGGCGTGCTGCGCGCCTATCACGGATGGCTGCTGGAACCGCATCCGAGCGGATGCCGCGTCGTAACCGAAGAATGCCAGAACGGCATCCTGCCTTCGCTGGCATGGTGGTATCTGCGCCCGATGCTCCTGCGGGGCCACCAAAACTGGATTGAAAGCCTGCGCAGCGTCGCAGAAGGCGGCGAACCCGATTAGGCGCGCGGATCATCAGGCGGGCGTGAAATCCAGCGGCAGTTGCAGGTGCTCGCGGTAGATAAAGTCGCGATGATCGAGCAGGGCGGAGTTGACCGCGGCCACCACGCGCGGCTCGTTGGCGGTATAGGTAGTGCGCAGCCAGCGCGGCATGTCGCACAGCTCAGGTGGCAGCGGCTGGATCATCGCGGCCGATGCCGACCAATAGATGTCGAGCGCCGTCAGCTGATTCCCGATTAGAAAGCGGCTGCCGCGCTGGCGCTGATGCTCCAGGCGGGCGCCGAACACCGTGACTATCTGAGAGCAGCGCACCGCGGCGTGCTCGGCCTCATCGGGCACGCCGTGCTGATACTTGGCGGCCAGGAAATCCACCATCGCGCGCGCCTTCTCGTTGAGCTTCAGGTTGGTCTGGCCCCGATGGATTGCCAGCACGCGCAGACTCCAGACCAGACCGGTTTCGCCCATCAGCTCGTTGCCCATCCCGAACATCAGCGTTCGATCCTCGATTGCCTCCGGAATAAGCCGCGGCTGCGGCGCCAGCCGTTCGGCCAGGTACAGCTGATCGTTCCAGATGGTGCGCGGCCGTTCGTCGTTCCAGACCAGCACCGGCGAGGAGGTCTGTGCGGTCCATTCCCGCAGCTCCAGGCTTGCGCTGCCGACTTCATGCAGTACGCGGGTGTAAGGGATCTTCTTGACGTGGAGAATGCCCTTGATTGATTCAGCCCAGGGGCCGGGCGCGGGCGGCAGCACCACGCGCAGGCCGGACATGTTGCGGGCTTCGTTGACGCTGACGTAATTGGCCATATTCCATCCTTATCTTACGGCAGACCGCGGCGCTACGCTGGAACATCGCGGGGCGCGCGCCTTTATGCCAGACGGGCGCCGCCTCAAACTTCTGCGGCGATTTCGCACGAGCACTGAAGGCTCCGCTCCAGGCAGGAAACCAAAGACCGCCTGAAATGGTCGTCTCTTGCTTCTTATGCATTCATCCGCTGCCGATCTTCGAGATTTCTCCAGTCCACTCGCTATATATCTCTCATGGCCAATGATATGAAGCACAAAAATGCAACTTGTCATGTGGACAAATGCGCACACCTGTATCTTGTCATGGCGGCCGGATTCCGGCAGAACGATTAGCTATTCGTTTGCTGTGCCAAGGGAGAGAGGATGAAACATAGAGTATGTGGTTGTAGACCAAAAGTGTTACTAATTCCGATCCTGGCGCTGTATGTAATTGCGGCGCCGCCGATGCATGCTGCGGCCACAACGGGGCCGGTGCGCAGCGACGCGGCTGCCGCGGCCACGGTGCAGCGCAGTCCGTTCGAACCGCGGCCGCAAAACCATACGGCGAATCAAACCATGCCGGGCGCCGCGCAAGTCGCCGCTTACCGGGCCCATTCCAGCCTGTCCATCCTCTGGCCGGGCGGCAACGCCATCATCGGCTTTGTGGACGGACAATTCACCGGGACCACAGACGAGGTCCTGCAGTGGGGCGCTTACAAATGGGGTTTTGACCCGAACCTGGTCAGGGCGATTGCCGCCAACGAGTCATGGTGGCATCAATATGAGACCGGCGCCAGTTATGGAATCCTGCAGATTCAGCTCCGCAGCTTTCCAGCCACCTACCCGATGTCCCTGCAGTCAACGGCCTTCAACGTGGATTTCAAGCTTGCCTATCAACGCGCCTGCGTAAATGGATATATCAATTATCTGGGAAGAATCACCCCCACGGGAGGATACCATAGCTACCCATCTCCGAATGCCAACGAGCAATTGTGGGGCTGCGTAGGGAACTGGTATAGCGGCGGATGGTACGACCCGGGCGCGATTACATACATCAACCAGATTAAGAGCCTGATGTCGCTCAAGCCCTGGCTTGGGCGTTACTTCTGAACCTTGGGAATGCTGCTTGCGGCGCCGGCCGCTCCAAGACCGGCGCCGCGACCGCGGCGCTGCAATAAACTTTTATTGAACAGGAACGGGACAAAAGAATTTCATGCTTGCCGGCCGTTTCTGATCTTTGCGGTCGCGGCGGCGTCGAGTTTCAGCGTGACGGGATCGACGATCACGCCGTAATCCCGCGCGGCCCCCTCCACCGACACCATCCCCTGCTCGACGTCGCGCGCAACGAGCAGCGGGTCGCGATCCATCGGGTCGCCAAAACCGCCGCCGCCGGAAATAAACATGCTCAGGGTGTCGCCAGCGTGCAGCGGTTGGTTGGTTTTCTTGCCGGGTAAGTCAACCTGTTGCGCACTGCCCAGGTTGATCACCCAGCCGCCGCCCTTGGCAGGCTTTCCGCCCATGATTCCGGGCGGCGGGATGGCGCATCGATCCGCGGCGCGCACCGTGACTTCGGCCTCTTCGAGGGCGGTGACTTCGCGATGCAACCCCAGGCCGCCCCGCCATTTGCCGGGTCCACCGGAGTCGGTCCACAGGCGAAAGCGGTTGAACCTGACCGGATATTCGATTTCATACGCTTCGATACTAGGGCGGCTCTCGTTTCCCCCAAAGAGGCTGATTGGCAGACCGTCCAGTCCGTCCTTGACCGAGCGGGCGCCCAGCGATCCGATCACCGGATCCATGTAGCTCCAGATGCGGCCGGTAGCACGGTCAACCCCGTTCATCGTGTAAACATGCACGTTGCCCGACGCCGCCAGCGCGCGATCGGGAACAGCCTGCGAAAGCGCCTGGAAAATGGCGTCAATAACCGCCTGCACCGTTGCCATGCGCGCGTTGCACGCGGCCGGTGGCGTGGGATTGACCATCGTGCCTGGCGGCAGCGTAAAGCTGAGGGGACGAAAGCAGCCTTCGTTCATCGGAATCGCCGGGTCAAGAAAGCATCGCAGCGCGAATACCACGCCGGACAGCGCCTGCGAGAACGCCGCGTTGATCGCGCCGCGCGCCTGGCGATCGGTGCCGGTGAAGTCGAAATGACAATCCGAACCATTCACGGTGACCGCGACGCGCACGGTGTAGGTTTTGTCGGGCACTACCCCGTCATCTTCGATCTCGTAGGAGCCGTGGTAGGTGCCTGCGGGAATCCTGGCGATCTCGGCGCGCGTCAGCCGCTCGGTGTAATCGATCAGTTCGTGCACCAACGTCTGCAATAGCTCCAGCCCGTACTTGTCGATCAGCTCAACCAAGCGCCGGGCCCCGACGTTGGTGCCACCCACCATCGACCGGATGTCACCCATCACTTTTTCCGGCGTGCGGCTGTTGGCCGATATGATCCTGACCAGGTCCTCGTTGAGCCGCCCGCCGTCGTAAAGCTTGACCGGCGGCAGCATCAGCCCCTCGTGAAAATATTCCGTGGCGGTAGCCGGCAAACCGCCGGCGGAAAGCCCGCCGAGGTCGGCGACGTGAATCAGGGCCGAGGTCAGAAAGCGGGGGTGACCGGCGCTGAACACCGGTTTGAACACCATGATGTCGTTGGAATGAATACCGCCGCGAAACTGATCGTTGAAGAGGAAGACGTCGCCGTCTTTCATCGTTTCGGGCGGAAAGTCCTTCATCAGCTCGCGCGGGGACCAGCCAGGCTGGAGAGATGCATCAACGGGGCGCCCAGCGACTGCGCGATGACCTGGCCGGCGCAGTCGCAGATGGCGGCGCTGGCGTCGGCCGATTCCTTGACCGCGGTGGAGTAGGCGCTGCGCACGGCGACGATCCCGATTTCCTCGGCGACCGTAGCCATCGCGTTTTTTATCACTTCGAGCAGAACCGGATCGTGCATTGTTTTTCCTCGGCTGTTAGCTAGCTTGTAGCCGAGGGTCAAAGCCCGGGGCAATCGATATCCGCGAAAGTGGTGCCCAGATTGCGCCATGGAAAAGGATTCTTGCCACAGGCTCAGTGGAGAAAAGAGTGAAATACGACTTCATCGTAGTGGGAGCGGGCTCGGCCGGTGCGATCATTGCCAGCCGGCTGAGCGAGGACAGTTCGCGATCGGTTCTGCTGCTGGAGGCGGGGGCCGACTACCCCGAGCCCGAAGCGATGCCGGACGTGGTGCGGGTCGGCTACTCAGGTTACGCGCCCGCGTACGACAACTGGATGGACGAGCGGCACATCCGGCGCTGGACCGCCAAGGCCACGGCACGGACCGAAACCGTGCCGTTCGTCGGCAAGGTCGCCGGCGGTGGCAGCGCGGTGAACGGTGCGATGTTCATCCGTGGTGTTCCAGAGGATTACGACTCGTGGGCCACGGCGGGAAATGATCTATGGGATTTCAACCAGTGCCTGCGCTACTTTCGCAAGCTCGAAACCGATCTGGATTTCGGCGGCAGCGATTACCACGGCGCAAGCGGTCCGATTAAAGCCCGCCGCCCCACGCCCGCCGAATGGCTGCCCGATCAGAAGGCCTTTTACGACGCTTGCCGCGCGGCCGGCTTTGCCGACTGCGCCGACCATAACCTGCCCGACAGTTCCGGCGTCGGACCGATGGCGTTCAACAACCCCGACGGCATCCGCCTGAGCACCGCGATCGGATACCTCGACCCCGCGCGCCATCGGGTCAATCTCACCATCCGCGACAAGTGCACCGTCCGGCGGATCGTTTTCGATGGCCTCACGGCGGCCGGCGTTGAGGTCGAAAGCGGCGGCGAAACATTCATGGTCGAGGGCGGCGAGATAATCCTGAGCGCGGGCGCCGCCATAACGCCGCAGCTTTTGCTGCTCTCCGGCGTCGGGCCGCAGGAGCACCTGCGCAGCTTCGGAATCGAGGTGATCCACGATTCGCCCGGCGTCGGGCGCAACCTGCGCGACCATCCCTACAGCTTCGTCAACCTGCGCACCAGGCCGGGATATCCACTGAATTCGCGCGGGCCGTGGATCCAGATGGCGTTGCGCTACACGGCCGGCGGTTCGCGCTTTCGCAACGACATACAGATGATGATGACTTCGGTGACCCATCAGTTCAGCACCGACGGTCAGGTGGTGCCGATCGGCGTCTCAATTGGCCCGGCGCTGTACATGTCGATGAATTGCGGCGAGCTGCGCCTGCAATCCACGGACCCGCACGTGCAGCCGGCAATCGAGTACCGCTATTTCGAAGATGAGTTCGATCTGCGCAGGATGCGCGAAGCGCTGCGGCTGGCGGTTAAACTCAGCGAGCACCAGGCATTCGCGAACATCGTCGAGCAGCGGGTTGCGCCGACCAGCGCGGACCTGGCCAGCAACACCGCGCTGGATGAATACATCATCAGGAGCGCGGGCACCTGCCAGCATATTTCGGGGACATGCAAGATGGGGCCGGCGTCGGATCCGATGGCGGTGGTCGATCAGTCGGGCCTGGTGCGCGGAGTTGAAAATCTCAGGGTGGCCGACGCGTCGATCATGCCGCACTGCCCGCGCGCCAACACCAATCTGACCACTATGATGATCGGCGAGCGAATCGCGGATTTGACTCGCGAGCGTGGATGATCGCGGTACGCCCGGTCTACTTGCGAATTTGCTGGGAGAGATAGTTCGGTTCGCCGACCTGATGGATCAGCTCGAGTTGGGTTTCCAGCCAGTGCAGATGCTCCTCTTCCGAAACCAGCATTTTTTCAAGCAGCTCCCGGGTGGTGTTGTCGTGCAATTCAACCGCCATTGCAATGGTCTTGTTGAAGCGGCCCACGGCAACTACTTCCAAGGCAAGGTCGAGTTTGAACTGCTCGGCGACCTTTTCGCCGACTTTGACTTTTTCCAGCCGCTGCAGGTTGGGTACGCCTTCCAGGTCCAGAATCCGCTCGATCAGCTCCTCGGCGTGCTTCATCTCCTCGATCGATTCGGCGCGGACTTTTTCCGCGATGCGCTCGTAGCCCCAATGCTCGCACATCATCGCGTGGATGAAATATTGATTGATGCCGGTGAGTTCGCCGGTCAGGATTTCGTTGAGAGCCTCGATTAGCCGGTTGTCGCCTTTCATGTTCGACGCTCCTGGACCGGACGACCGCGGCCGGGCGGCGTTCCGCATCCTGCTAGGCGGCGCAGGATACGCCGCTGGCGCTATCATAGCCCGCACCAGCGCCGGAGCGACAGAGCATCGCGTTGATTTCGGCGCGGCACGGCGCGCAGCGGCGGCCAGCGCCGCAACTCTTGACGATGGAGCGCAAAGTCGAAGCGCCTTCGTTGATGAGCTTCTCAACGGTGGCGTCGGTAACGGCTGAGCACTGGCACAAAATCATCGGTTTCACCCGGCGCGACATGTGACGAGAGGCGCGCCTTTTTGATATTGAAACTGATTCTCAATTTAGTTCCGGCGGACACATCTGTCAAGTCCACCCCTGCTTTTTGTTGCTTTCTTCAACGTTCATGTAAACAATCCTTAAGCGCAGTAAGCACCGATTGCGGTTTCTTGAGCAGACGTAAGGAGGATCGGTAAGTGATGAGGAAGTTGGCCACGTGTTCTCTATGGATAGCCGGAATTTCCGCACTGTTATCCGGCTGTTCGATGTCACCGGCAAAGCAACAGGGAATGCTGATTGGCGCCGGGGCCGGCGCCATCGTGGGTGGTGGAATAGGATGCGGTATTGCCGCCGGAATTGATGAAGACGACGGGACCACGTACGCGATTGGCTGTCCGATCGGGGTAGGTGCGGGAGCAATCATTGGCGGCACAATCGGTTATCTGTTGGCTAAGGAAGCTGCAG